>ERZ809504.14-NODE-14-length-32383-cov-7.153613_pt1 | contig 32383 bp, 32 predicted proteins | sample MGYA00521273_ERZ809504 | MGnify/ENA primary metagenome ERZ809504 (study PRJEB31581, sample SAMEA3312979) | metagenome | study: EMG produced TPA metagenomics assembly of the PRJEB8939 data set (Metagenomic analyses of Rumen microbiomes reveals...
TTTGTTTTGTCGGACATTCCCAAATCGAATGTGCTATTCCTGAGAGGGGGCAAGCCTGTGTATGAAATGCAATCGAACACATTTGGAGCTAACATCCACAACCTGCTGAAGAACGGATTCTTCCTGCCTGGACTACCGATGGGCGAATTTGCCCATAACAAGATAAACAGCATATTTGAGAGGCTGAACTCTGGCAATTTTCCATTGGATGACCTCGACAAGATTCAAGATGATGTTATGCAGGTTGGTGAACCTGTACTGAGGAATGAACTCATGATGCTGCTTGGAGGATATAAGGCTCTACAGACGGACGAGAAAATCACAAAGAGAGCAATTGAAACTCTTAAAGAAATCGCTAAAAAGGAGGAGAACAAATGATAGGGCTTCAGAGTTTACATAGTGAGAAGATAAAAGAGGCCTATAGTGAATGGTGTGATGCTGCAAAAGACTTGTTCGCTGTCAAAACAGGTAACGAGCAATTCTATGTTCTAAAAAAGAACGGAAAGAAGCACCAGTTCCATACTCTTCAAGAGAAGATTGAGTATTTAAGCAAAAAGAATCTGAAGGTGCTAGCCAAGAAGGAAGGACTCTCTGAAACCAATCAGGAGGTGGTGGGACTCCGAATGGCAGAAGAGTTGAATTATATATTTGCTAACAAGGAAAGGCTGTGGAATCTCGATTTGGAAGGCATAAAGGCCGAAGCCCAACGATGCGATGACAACATAAAACGTAAGACGCGTCTTTATTACTATGTCTATAAGAGTTTGAAAGACCCCTTTGAGGATGTGTACAAAAGGATGCAAGATGTTATGCAGGATGTAGTGTTTCAGAAACTGGACATTAGAACTTGCCCCTACTGCAACAGACAATATACTTTCACGTTGGTGCCAAAGAAAGAGGGCGATCCAAACACTAGTCCAGAGTTTGACCATTTCTATCCCAAGAGTGAATATCCGACGCTGGCTATCTGTTTTTACAACCTTATTCCCTCATGCCACTGTTGTAATCACGGAAAAGGTGCCAAACAACTGAGGATAAATCCGTATTCATATTCCTTCATGGGGAGATTTTATGTGACTGATAAGAGCAAACATGTGCCTACTGGTAAAGATGTATTAAACATCAGAAACAAGGAGGATATCCATATAATATATAAAGGAACACCAGAGGAAGAAGAAGATGTGAGGACTCTCGGCCTCGACCAGCTATACAGCATGCACAGCGACTATGTGGAAGAAATAATCAACAAGGCTAACGCTTATAATACGGCACTTAACCAACATCTGACGGAAGCATTCCAGGGAGTGTATCAAACAGGGCAAGAGGTGTTCGACTTCGTGTGGGGGAGATATCTGGAAACGGATCAACTTGAAAACAGATCGCTGGCAAAGCTGACACGAGATATACTGGAACAAATAGGAATAAAGAGGTAACAGAACCAATTTAAAATATATGCAGGAACACCAAGTATGACTCTCGGACTACCGAGGATATACTTGGAACTAAGGAATGAGGAATCTAATGAGGCAGGAAGAAGTCAGAACTCTTCTAGTGTGTCCTCAGCGAGTATAATGAGTGGCTACTGAACTAGCAAGCAGATGTGTATTCAATAGTTTTTGAGGGACTATTATAGATGTATACTATTGGAATAATTCTTAATTTTTTGTGATATGTTGAAAGAAATATCATATATTCATTTTAGTGACCTACATATAGGACAGAAATGGGCTAATCAGTATTTGCCGAATGCAAAGGAGATTATACTTGATGATCTTCGGCATGTCATCGGATTGTTGAAAGGACTTGATATCGTATTCTTTACTGGTGATATGGTGCAAAGTGGCAGCAGTTCAGAATATGAAGAGTTCATGGAATGGTTTGGAGATATTAAAGACTGTATCGCTAAATTGGGATATGATCCATATTACCTCTTTGTTCCTGGCAATCATGATCTTCAGCGCATTTCTGATGAAAGTGATCCTACTCATAAAATATTGAAGATGTCATGGTTAGCCGATAGTGAGTTGAGAGAGCACTTCCTTTGGGACAAGAATAAAGCGTATTATAAATATTTAGTAGAAAGGTTTGAAAATTATAATACATTTTTGCAGACTTTTTACAAGAAGAACAAACGACCAGATGTGGTGAAAGAAGGGCTGATACCAGGTGATTTCTATGTGGAATTGAACATAAATAGGGCAAAAGTTGGTGTTGTTGGCTTGAACTCGGCTTTCTTGCAGATTGATGGGGATGAGTATCAAAAAAAACTTGGAATCTACCATAGACAAATTCATGAGATTTTTGGGAGAGAAGATTATGTAAAAACTCTGAAGGAGTGTGACCTGACATTGTTGCTGACCCACCACGAACCTGAGTGGTATGAGCCTAAGTCTTATGAAGATTATTCTACCAATATAATGTCTGCTGGGAAATTCTGTGAACATTTGTGTGGTCATCGTCATGAGCCTAAGTCACAATCAGTAAAATATAATTATGGAAGTGAAAGGAATCTTTCACTTGCTCCTTCTCTTTTTGGTGTAGAGTTTAAAAATCTAAACTATGAACGTATACATGGTTACCACGCAGGAAAATATAAGATAGAAGACGACGGCAGCGTGAATAAGTTGTTTTATCCTCGACGTGCAACAAAGATGGAGGATGGGTTTGAATTGAACAGAGATCCCTATTATAAATATGATGAGAAAGACGGGTGCTTTAGAACTGTGAGTCTGAAAGTGGTCGGAAAAGGTGATTTGCAACAAACAAACGCGACAAGTGTCAATGAAGATGTGCTTGGAAAAGCTAAAACTATCTCAGACTCTCTGGTACGACCTTCCACCATTAAATCTAGCTATGTGTATGATGGGGTCAGATTAATTGAACAGGAGAAGGCACTCAGTATGTTAGATAAGGCACATATACTTTGGGTATATAGTCATTTCGGATTGGGCGAGGAAGAATTTGTGTCTTCAGTATTGTCGAAAAGATCCAGGGATAATAATGCATTGTTCGTGTTGAATTGTGAGGGCGCTAATACCTTTGAAGAATTTGAACATGCTGTGAAGGAGCAATACTCTAGGCCGTTTGCCTCGTTGATAAATAATCTCTCTGAAAATTACATGGATCCTGTGCTGATTCTGAAAAATGTGGAGTCAGATTTTGTGAAAAAAGAATCTGCAGCATTAAAAACAGTGTTGACCTCAGTTCTGAATTTTAATAAACGAATCAGGGTTGTCATGGTCTCATACACAAAACCTTTGGATGCCTATTTTCAGAGTATTGAACTAAAACCTCTCGACTTGGAAGATGTAAAACATTGCCTGGAGGCCTCAAATTGCAACGCTAATTTTAGGGCTGTGGATGTAGAACGAATTCATGCGCTGACTAACGGATATCCTATTTTTCTTGATATCGCTTTTAGCGAACTAGAATTTGTCGATATTGAAGAACTTGATGAAAGCGATTTTTCAATTGGTGATGCAGACTTTGGTATTCCTTCCACAACACAGGAGTATATAATGATGCTCAAAAACTCCTCTTTGGATAGTGAGAGACGCAGTTACTCACTATTGCAACTTCTCTCTTTCTTGCCTAAAGGTGAGACATTTAAGTCTATTGTGAGATTTGACACAACCAAACCGTTTCAGCCTGCCAGTCTGCCGATATTAAAGAGTAGGGATTTGGTGGGAACTGATTATTATTACACCTTTGAGGAAGGTGAATTTGTGGTTATGTCAAGTCTGATTAGGGTTCCGCAAGCATACAGGAACTATGTGATGTCACTTTCGGACGAGGAAGAAAGACGGAGTCTCTATTCAGATATCTGCACCATGTATTTTGGACGAGATTGGCTGTTGAAAAATGATGTTAATATTTATGCGACGCATAAGGGGGAGTATTGTTCTTTTGCTTTCCATAATGCATCTGTGGCTTTAAAGCAGTTACTTAGCTATAGTATTAGGAATCAGAAGTGGAATGAGGTAGTGAGATATCTGCGGATTGCAGGACAGTTTATTCAACAGTTATCCGAGCAGAGTTTTTTCTATGTGGCAAATATTATCTCGGATGAATTGTTTTCTTTTGAGAAAGATATTCTTTGTGACGAAGCAAAGGTCCCACTTGCATATCTAAAGTATTTGGTGGCTGATATAAAACGGATGAATGATGACTATGATGAGGCTGAAAGAATGTTTTTGGAATTGATAGATGAAAGGATACTTAACCACGATCAAATCCTCTCGTGTATGGAATGTCTATCATATATCTATAACCAACTTGGGGAAAATGAGAAGGCTATTAAAATGGCTGATAAATTATTGGCAGAATGTAAGAAGAAAGACGAGACACATAAATGCGTAGCAGAATATATTAAAGCAAAGAACAAATCATATGATAATGATGAAAAAAGATTGTCAGAACTAAACCGAGTATATTGCAAGGTAAATAAAATAGACAATCGCACGATTACGACAAATGTGGTACTTGAGATGGCATGGTACGATCATTCGAAAAAGATGCTAAAAAAGATAGAGAGGTTGCTGCAATACCCCAACATTATTTCCTATGACCGAATGAGATTACTCTCAATGAAATACAAAATAATGACATCTCCAGAATTAGATGAACCTCTAACCGAAACGGATATAGATAATGTTCGAGCTGTATATACTTATTCTTTTATGCAAATGTTGACACAGATGATGCAGAGATCCCATGCCATTTTATGGGAACACTATGCTAAAAAAATGGATTTCCCAATGCTTATTAATTTGATGAAGTATTCGTGTTTTGTGTGGGAGATGCAAAGTAAGTCAGAAATCATTCAAGAATATGTTGCCAAAATTAGAAATTTCCCTGAATTTATGAGTTGGATTAAGAACAATTTGGATAATGATGACGTAAGTGTGCTGGTGAATGAAAGAGGACTAGGATAGTTTGCTCGGAAACGGAGGGACGAATATACTTTTGGTTCATAGTTAAAGACCGATAAAGGTAAAAGGCAGTCTCTTTAAACTTCCTTAATGAATTAATAAATGTAAATTATTTGCTTTTTAGGCACGGAATTAATAGAAAACCGTTATGGAAGGGTGTGAATCTGCGTAAGGAGCGTAGAGATCCTGGATATTATTTCGGCACAGATATTTAATTAATGAAGAACTTATTAAATTGAAAATTAATATAAAATATTATGGACAAGTCAGTGGCATAAGAAGTCAAAATCTGATTCAAAAGGTGAAACCTAAAACACAAATTCCAAAATATTCATAATGAAATAGGGAATAATCGATAGTTAAGTAATGCCCATGCAGTATAGGTAGCCACCGAGAACGGGTGTCTAGAATGTGATGATGCTTGGTATTAATCATCAGAATGTCTTTGAAGAGCAGTGGAAATAAGTATAAAGTGATGTATGAAGGAGCAGTTCAGACAATATATCATTAATCTATATCATGATATACCACAGGAGGTCTATGAGGGTCTCCTGTCTATATTTTGTATAGGACTGGTGGTATTCATCGTAAGGAAAGGGTTCAAAACAGGACTCCGCTATTCCGCAACGCTCTTGCTGATAGAATATATCTTCCTCCTCTTCTGCTCAACCGTCATCTTCAGAACAACAAGTGAGTTAAGGAAATATGACTTCCATCCTCTCTGGAGCTATAGAGCGATAGAAGAGGGAAGGGCGGATCTACTGCCAGAGAATATCATGAACGTCATCGTATTCATTCCTGTCGGCATGATGCTTGGTTCATTGTTAAGGGTGAATTATGGTTCACGGTTAAGGGTTAAGGGTTAAGGGTTCTGGGTCACGAAATGGTTCATGGTTAATGGTGAAAGGTTCTTCGACGAGCGAAGCGACAAAGTCGATGACATGGTTAATGGTAGCTATTATAGGATGTGGCATTTCTGTAACCATCGAGGCACTCCAGTTTATCTTCATGAGAGGCTTCTCAGAGTTCGATGATGTGATGCATAATATGGTAGGGGCATGGTGGGATTCCTAATAGTTTAGGATTTAAGATTAAAAATTTTATATAGCAGAATACATGCGATATTTATAGAAGGTAAATGAATATATTCAAACAAATGATGATATTTCGTTGACATTGTCTGATGATCATTGTTATATGGGATGTGGAATGGGAATGACATCTTTTAGTAGGAATTTTGATTTGAAACTTGGATGGATTTTAAAAATGTTTCAAGAAAAGAAGATATACGTATGAATATAATCGAGCGATATTTTTATCTTTTGGCAGAGAATAATGAACAGTGTGATTCTTGGCTGGCTCAATGGAAGCTGGCCAAGAAACGTGCACCAATGATATTGGATGTCATATCGCATGTGTTCCCTCATTATAGTCTGCATAATGCCAGCCATTCTGAGGCAATCCTAAACAATATTTCCATCATCCTTGGTAAAGAGACAATAGAGAAATTGTCTGTAGTGGATCTTTGGTTGTTGTTGAATGCTGCTTATTATAATGACTGCGGGATGATGGTGGATAGTGATGACAAAAAGAATCTGTTTGCGGATGGTTCGGCATTTGTGAAGTTCGTTAAAGAAAATCAGGATGACCAAACATCTCCCATGCATGAATATGCTCAGGCTCTGGATATAAAAGATGATAAGATCTATTATGCCAATAATGCTTTGACAGCCAAAAGCTATGAGGCTGTTAGGTTTTTGATGGCTGATTTTGTAAGGAAAGCTCATGCAGAACGTTCTACTGCGAGAATTGAAGAGGAGTTTATAGGGAATTTCCCAAGCGGGATGATTCCTAAAAGAATAGTAGGGCAATTGTCGCAGATTTGTGCTGCCCATACGCAAATGCGAGAGAAGGTAATGAATCTACCATTTGAGCAAACTTCTGGTTGCGGTACAGAACCGTGCCACCCAAGGTTTGTGGCTTTTTTACTTAGACTTGGTGATTTGCTAGATGTAGATAATAACCGAATATCTGACGTGTTGCTTCATTCTCTTGGAAGTATTCCTGTAGATTCCAAGGATTATAATGAGATAAACAGGTCGATAACACTTTTGAACATTACAAAAAAAACTATCGAGATTAGTGCAGACTGCCATAACTATAAGATTGCAGAATTGACAAATGACTGGTTCAAGTGGTTGAATGATGAGGTGGTCTTTGTCAGTCAGCATTGGTATGACATTGTGCCAAATTCTGAATATGGAAGTTTGCCTACCGTCGGGAAACTGGAAGTTAACTTGATAGGCTATGATACGATAGACGGGAAGAACAGACCGGAATTCAAGATTGATACAGGAAAGGCATTGGAATTAATACAAGGGGCTGGGCTATATACAGATCCTGCTAAGTGTATGAGGGAACTTCTGCAGAATGCAGTTGATGCTACACACCTGAGGGCATTTGTAGAACATCCGGATAATAAGAATTATAGAATGTTTTTTGAAAGGTTGAAAAATTATCCCATCAGTGTGTCTATAAAGGAAAGGCGTATCGATGATGATCACTCGGAGTGTAGCATCAAGATTGAAGATCAGGGACTAGGTATGTCGAAAGAAGACTTGAAATATCTCTTCAATACAGGAAGTTCGTACATGAACAGGTCGAAAAGAAAGATCGTTGAACAGATGAATGATTTTATGCGACCTTCTGGAATCTTCGGTATTGGATTCCAAAGTGTGTTTCTGATAGCCGATGAAGTGGTTTTACGTACCAGGAAACTGAATAACGATGACACTTTCATTGTGGAGATGAAGAATCCTATAGGAGCAGGGAAGGGGGCTATTCTGATGAAAACTCTGAAGAATGACGACACTCATGTAGGTACTACAGTTGAGTTTAAAACACAGAAGTCTTCTATTGGCGATCAGTTGAGCCCATTGAAATGTAATGTGAAAGGTTCTATGCAGTTTTACAAGGAGTTTGACCTTGCACGAAAAAATGATTCAGATTTTTCTTATTTTGTGGGTCTTATAGAGGAACTGTATAAATTTGCTCAGGCCTCTACAGTGCCACTAATATTGGAATATAATAACGATAAATATGATATTCATAGTCATGGTATACTGGAATATTATGACGAGAAAGAAGGTATAGCTATTGAACTAATAGAGAAAAGAGACAGTGAGTATTATTTCCGAAACCAATTGATGGCAATGGGTTTGATGAGTTTCCCGTCAATTTCTTTTGCCATTAATATCTTGGAAGGAGATGCTAAACATTGGTTAAAACTCAATCGCGAGTCGTATTTAGATTCGGTGAAAAATGAATTGAGTGCAAAGGTGAAAAGGACTGTTGCCAGATATCTGATGTACAAAAAGATTGGCTGTGAGCAGTCGTTGGACCAGCGAATCTCAATGGTATTAGACTATCTGAAACCTAGCATAGAACAATCAAAAGACCTAAAGGGGAGAGTGACGTATAGTGACTCATGGAAACAGTATCCTCTTAAATATTCGACTGCTGACAGGAAACAACATCAGGTAACTATTGGGGAGATACTATCAGCACCTGAGATCGTATATTCAAGAGATAAGAGCACTTTTAATGCTAATTTTTTAAAGTTTACCGTTGATGGACAGGACGTGATACTAGGCAAGAGGTCTGCTTTTTATTCAGAGATGGTCTTTGATTTTGTTGTTGCTAAAATATCGCAGGCTTTTTCTAGTATTCGTTATGTTAAAGGTAACTATGTTCTCAACAATACTCCGACGGATGAATATGTTGCAGATGACAAAGATTCACAGATATTGATGTTATATAATTATAAGAATCATCATACTTTTGCCAGGGATTATTTCCCCTGTAATAGCAAATATGCAGCACTGAGAATCAGTCAGGATTATACATTTTATCCTTTTTCTGTAAAAGTACCAGCAATGGTATGTCCATATAAACGAGTATTTGGCTCTGGGAAATATGATAATGCGATAAGATTGGTATATGATGTAGATGACGAAATCATTGACAATGTCTATAACAGGCGACATGACCAAAGTGTCACAAAGGAGCAAATCAAGACTGCTTATGAACAATTTGCTCAAGATTACGAATATGCGGTGGGCTACGTGAATAGCGGGAAATGAAGTAAATTGTACAGGCATTGAAGAGTCATATTATTCACTGGAGGAACAGGGGAACGGGTACCTGTTTCACGAATAATAGGAGTCAGTAATAATCAATAGTTGAGCAATGCCAAGGCAGGCGAGACAAGCATCAGGAACTGACGATGGCTTATGTTTGAAGGCTGATGGAAGATGTAAGAACTACGATGTAAGATGAAACTCATAGATAAACAATTGTTAGATGACGTAAGTAGGCAGGCACAAAAGTCTGACAGGCTGTAAATATTAGGATTATTAAGGCAAAGATAAGAAGTTAGCAATGAAAACTTTGAATAGATAGTGAATATGAATTGGAATGATTGTTTTTTGAGTGTTTTACGATTGCGTGATTCGGGGACAGACGGTAAGAGAGAATCCTTATCCGACCAAACGGATAAAAGAACTGCTGCTGAGAGTGATTTTGGAAGAGTTATCTTCAGTCCGGCATGTAGAAGACTTCATGATAAGACTCAGGTTTTCCCTCTTACAACAAATGATAATATTCACTCGAGGTTGACTCATTCATTAGAAGTAATGAATATGGGCTTGTCTTTCTCTATAGATTTGTCAATGAATCAAAAATTCCTTCAAATCACAGAATTGACGAATATTGATGTACTTCGAGATGTGTCTGCAATTCTGAAAACTTCTTGTATCGTACATGATATAGGTAATCCTCCTTTTGGGCATTTTGGAGAAGTGGTAATCCAGAACTATTTTGAGGAGTTATTCAATAAAATAGGACGTGGAAATAGTCCAATAGAGAGAAACATCTCTGAAATGGATTATACCACCAAAGCAGAAAAGAAAGTAAAGAGTAAAGAGGAGATACAATTAATAAATGATAGTAGGGCCGCATTCCAAAGTAAACAATTGAAAACCTTTTTAACTAATGAGCAATGGAAACTTGATTATACAGAGTTTGATGGTAATGCGGAAGGTTTGAGGATCATTACGAAATTACAGAATGCAGGAGATCTATATGGTCTGAACTTGACATACGGAACATTGGCTGCTACTATAAAATATCCCAATATTGGAAAATCAAAGAGAAATGATAAGATTGGAAATCATAAACATGGGGTTTTGTTTACTGAGAGAAAGGAATTAGAAGAGATTGCAAAAAAATGCCTGCTGAAACGAGGTGATTATGAGTATTTTCGACATCCATTATCTTTCCTGATGGAAGCTGCAGATTCAATTTGTTATCTTGTAATGGATATTGATGATGCTATAACAAGGAAGTGGGTGACCTTTGATGATGTAAAGCAATTAGTTGAAAAAAGTGATGAAAGGGCAAGAAATAGAATCATAGATGTATATAATCATATTCTTGTTGGAAATACTTCTCCACGCAAACGTTGGATGAGTCTGAGAACTGCTATCTTAGGGTATCTGATGGAGGTGGCCTTGAAAAACTTTGTAGATAATCTTGAAGATATAGAAATTGGCGAGTATGACCACGAGTTGATAGAAGATAATAATCCATTTACAGGCAATCTTCAAAGATTTGCCGCAGAACAGATTCTATCACAAAGAGACATCAATTCTCTTGAAACAACTGGAAAATCTGTCATTTCAGGTCTGTTGGATGAATATATCTACCTGCTGTTTCATCAAAATAAGGGATTTAGGGACAGGGCAAAGGTTTTATTGTCGAAGTCGTTGTTGTGTACTGTTATTGATGAGCATATCCGCGACTATCCTGAGGCTTTCAAAGAGAAGTATGGTGATAAGAATGTTGACAATGTATTTGGCGAATTTGATTTAGGTGACCTTACTGTAGAGGAACGATTAAGACTGATCCGTGACTACGTAGCTGGTATGACCGATAAGTTTGCATTAAACCATTATAGAGAACTTAGTGGACAAAGACTATCTTAAGGAAAGGTCTTATATAGAAGGCCGCGCCTCACTTTTTTATAACTATCTGGACGAAGATGTTCTTGGGAATCATGCGGTACGGCTGATGAAAGCCGTAGCGAGCCAAACTGACGTGTATATCTTTAGCGGAGTTATAAGAAACTTTCTTCTAGGATTTACAGAAAACAGAGATGTGGATGTGGTAATTGTAAATATCAAAAGTCTTTCACTATCAAAAGAAATGTTAGAAGGTTGTAAAATTAGGAGAAATAGCTTTGGCGGATTCAAGATAATGATTGAAAACCTCACAATCGATGCATGGGGAATAGAGTCAACATGGGGACTATTGTTGAAGAATATGAGGTTTACGCCAAACAGTCTGATTAGAACAGCATTCTTTAATTTTTCTGCCATTGCTTACGACTATAATAAGAAAAGGTTTTATTATGGAGATGAGGTGTGCCATTTCTTGCGCACAAGAGCGATCGATGTTGTTTTTCCGGAAAATCCTAACAAGGCACTTTGTATCTTAAATACCATTTATTATGCGAAAAAATACAAGTTCCCAATAGCATATTCACTATGTAAGTGGATTTTTCAGAATTATGAAGAGTCTATGCCGTTTGATGATGTGATGCAGAAACATTTCTCAGGGAATGTTATAACTGATGATCAGAGAGAGTGGTTTATGAAAGTTATAAGAAATGCCGTTGCTCATGGCTTTATGAAACATAATCACTGTTTATATCTTGATTTCATCCAACGCCGCGTTTCTTTGATTGAAGAATGAAGGATATAATGGAATGATGATAGGTAAATGAAGCAGATGGGATACTTACATACCTCTTGATATTTGTGTATGATTATTGACGAGTCTATGAAAACGTTTCCTACGACTAGATATCAGGGTAGTAAACGCAAGATACTTCCTTGGTTGCATGAGTGTATGAAAGGTTATGAGTATCATACGGTGCTTGATGCGTTTGGGGGTAGCGGTATGGTTAGTTGTCTGTTTAAGCGGATGGGGAAGAAAGTGACGTATAATGATCTTTTCCGCTTTAACCAGATAATAGGTACATCAATAATTGAGAATAGTAGAACGTTGTTAACGGAAGAAGATGTAAATTACGTATTGACTATAAGAGACAATGGGGGGACGTTTATTTCTGACAATTTCCATGGAATCTATTATCTGGATGAGGAGAACCATTGGCTCGATACTGTAATATGCAATATCGAATCTTTAGATAATCTTTACTCTGGGAAAAAATTGAAATATAAGAAGGCCATTGCTTATAATGCCTTGTTCCAGTCGTGTTTGGCAAAAAGACCTTATAATCTCTTTCATAGGAGTAATCTGGAAATGAGGACAAGGGATGTTGTTAGAAGTTTTGGAAATAAGGTTACATGGGATAAAGCTTTTCCTGATCATTTCCGCTCTTTTGTGAAAGAAATCAATGGCTCTGTCTATTGTTCTATGGAGAAGTGTAAAGCAATCTGCCAAGATGTGTTTGACATTAAGACGGGTTATTACGACCTTGTTTACTTGGATCCTCCTTATCTCAAAAAGGGAGATTCTAATGAGAGCTCAAATTATTTAAAGTGCTATCACTTTTTGGAGGGAATCGCTCATTACTGGGAGTGGGGAAATCTGATAGACATGGATTCTACAACAAGGAGAATCAGGAAAGACTATGCTCCAAACTATTTTAACCTGACTGATGCTCAGACTACTTTTGAGCGACTAATTAAAAAGTTTAGAAAGAGCATTATAGTGTTGTCGTATAGATATGGCGGAGTACCAACGATAGATGAATTATCACAGATGATGTTGAAATATAAAACACATCTTGATATTTACGATAGACATTATAAATATGCATTGAATAAGCAGAATGGAGATGCGGAATTGAATAGGGAATACTTATTAATAGGATATTGATATGGATATATTTGGAAGAAGCTTAAAGATGACTTTGAGTATGATCATCTTAATTGTACTTGTTGTGCTATTAATTGGTGCTATTGTTACGTACTTTGTTATTGATAATCCTAGTAGCATATGGGGGGCATTGTTTGGAAGTTTAACTGCAGGTTTGATAGTGGCGATTATTCAGTACCTTATTGCATGGCAAGATTACAAACAAACAGAAAAACTGAAAAAACTGAAGCTCATTGAGGTCCTTTATAATAGATCAGCACGAGATAAATACACAGAATACATAAAAAATTGTAATCGAGAGCTTGATGTAATGGGCGTAACAGCTGTTCGTTTCTTTAATGATTTTGCAGATACAAGTACTCAGGCTCCCGAAGGCGCAACTGTTCTTCTTAAAGCTTTGGATAGAAAAGTCCGTGTTAGAGTTTTGTTACCTTCGGACGATTATATTCCAGAACTGAAGAAAATAGACTCTGCCAGAGTGAGAGCAAAGTTTAAAGAGTTACATCAATATCAAAACTTGGAGATTCGTTACTTTAACCATACGGCTGCACATAGTATTTTCAGAATTGATGATACATGTATCATAGGGCCTGTTTTCCCTGAACTTGAAAGTAGAAACACACCTGCATTACATGTCATGAGTTCTAGCCCTATGGCTGTAAACTACTTGGATTACTTTGAGTCAGAGTGGGCAATGGCAAAAAAAATATAAGATGCTAAGGATAAAAGCATTTCCGAGGATTCATATATCCCTCATTGGGATGAATAATGATGGCTATAGAATGAACGGGGGAATTGGGTTCTCTATAGATTCTCCAACTCTCGACATGGATTTTGAGTCTTCTGACTCGATAGATGTTATAGACAAGAGAGGTTATGGTTTTACTCAGGCAGAGTTGATTAGATTGAATAATCATCTGAGTGTTGTTATGATTAAAGAGAAGTTTCAAACAGGACTTCGATGCGTTATATATGATGGTATTGTTCAATCTCATGTCGGATTTGGTTCAAACTCTATGATATATCTTTCATGTGTAGAGGCTCTTTTTATACTGAATAAGCAAGAATATAATTATCAAGATGTGATTGTATTGTCGGGCAGAGGAGGTACTTCTGGAATAGGCATAAATACATACTTTAAAGGTGGTTTCATTTTTGATGCAGGTATTTCTAACTATGGGCAAAGGTCTTTGGCGCCTTCTTCAACTTTTATGAACAAAGTGGAGGATAAGCCCTTGTTAATGAAAAGCATAACTCTTCCCAAGTGGGAATTAGGAATCTGTATTTCTCCTATAGGACATAAAACAGAAGAAGAGGAAAGGGCATTCTTTCTGAAGAACTGTCCTATTAGCAGGAGTGATACAGCAACCATTCTATATGAGGCAGTATATGGAATTACATCGGCTTTAATGGAGAACGATTTTGAGGTGTTTTGTAAATCGATTAACACTATACAACAAACCAAATGGAAATCATTGGAACGAAATTTGTATGGAAAGGAGTTGATGACCGTAGAGTTAATAATCAGGAATGCAGGTGCAAAGTGCGTTGGAATGTCAAGTTTGGGGCCAATGCTTTATTTCTTTGGCGATGATATTAATCGTGTTGTAGAGAAAGTGAAAACAGAGATGCCTCAATGTATTTGTTTGGAGACATCTTTCAATAATTCAGGTAGGATAGTTATACATGACTGACATTACTTTTGTTACTTCAAATCAGACGAAATTGGCTCATGCCAGATATCTTTGTAGAAATTATCAGGTTAATATTCTACACTATAAGAAATTTTTTTATGGTAAGGGCTATATTGAACCTCGTGTGGATGATAGGACTATTTTGCTGTCTGAAAGTTTTAAAGATGCAGTTAGACGTTGGAAAAAATATGTTACAGAACGAGATAATCGACTTTTTTTCATTGAAGATACTTCTGTAAAGATAGATGCTTTAAGTGATGATAATAACGAAGTGCCAGGAGTAAACGTTAAGTTCTGGATGAAAGAAACTAACTTTGAAGCATTAGACAGCGAATTACGAAAAAGGGGAAATAATCGTAGGTGCAGCGTAACATCACATGTGATGCTGTTTCTTACAGATGATCTTAGAAAAAAACTGAAGAACAGTGAAGGCTATATATTATTTAAAAGCACAGCTAATGGAGTTGTGACAAAAAAAGAACACCACATTAAAACACAGATGCTCTATCCGTGGTTGGACAGTAAGACTTTTAATAAGTGGTTTGTGCCAGAAGGGTATGATTTGCCAGTGAGTATGCTTAATATAAAAGAGGCAGATGCAGGAGATTTTAGAAAAGGTGCTTTTGAGCAGATGCTTGATTTCTTGGCAAAGAATGATGTAATAAGAAACCGGCGATATATAGACAGTCAGATATACCTCCAGTTTTATGATAGTTTTGTGGTGACTGGCAGAACTTGTGCAGGAAAAACTACAATTGGCAAATATATGGTGGAAAAATATGGATATTACCATATAGAAGCCAGTGAGTTTATGACACAAAGACTCTTGGAAACTCAAGGAACGATGTCAGATGTCGATAAGCACGAGTTTGCTTCAGAAGTCCTTAAGGTAGACCCGTTGTTTGTTGCAAATCGCTTAGTAGATTTTATGCATGAGAATGATATTATTGACAAATTTGTAATTACAGGCTTTCGAACTCAGGCAGAGGTGGAAGCTTTCCGTAAATCGTTTCATGGCAGCAGATTGAATTATATATTTATCAGCTCGAAATACGAAGAACGATGCAAACGATGGATGCGAAGACATCGGGAAGTGGATTTCTATACCGAGGATCGATTTAAAGCTATTGATGGCGTTCAAGAGGGAATGGGAGTGGGTAATATTTCTGAGATGAGGGGAATTTATCTCTTCGATAATAACATCGATGGATTGCCATCTTTTTATAAAAGATTCCGGAATAAGTTCTTGCGAGGTATTGTACAAGAACCAATAAGGATTAATAAGAAAGAATTGAGAATATGTTCAATAACATTAGAAAAAACTATCTTAATAACTTTGGCCATTGAGTATCAGAAGGACGAGAAGAGATTATTTACTACAACTGAGATTGCACACTTGGTGAACAAGTATTTCAAGACGTTAGAGAGAAGTAAGAATAATGTTAGTAGATATTTCAATCAAGCTTATTATGTATATTATGAGGTGAGTTATGAAAATCGTAGAAATAGATATAGATTATCTCCTATAGGGTATTCAGAAGCAATAAAAACAATAAAGAATATTCATCATTACATTGGTAAAGAATCATTCGTTAATGTTGTTGCCCACGAGGTTGTTCCTTCGCCTTCTCTTTTTGAAAAAATAAAGAACAGCACTTGGAGCAAATAATATTTTAATATGGGTACAATTCAGATAGATCTTTTTTCTGAGATGTCACGTATCATGAGGAAAGAACTGGAAGATGTCGGGTATAAGGTAAAAATTCCAGATGACCGAGAATTGATGATGTATTATTTCACGACGTGTATGCGTATTGTGAAAAGCACTCCGAGGACTGTACATGAAGCAGCTGGGTTCATTGTGCCTGAAGCAAGAAGGGAAGGATATGAGGCATTGAAAGAAAGGTTTGAAAGGGGTGAGTCTGTCATTGCTCATATGAGTAAGCAGATAAAAGGACTTAAATTCCAAGATAAAATGCTTTTTGACTGGGGTATTCATCATTTTCATCTTGGAACAACTTTGGAAGAGGATGGTTTCTTCAAACAGTATGATGAGATTGTGTATGCGATAGTGGATGAGCATGATGTGTATATGATAGCTATTCTCGGGCATGAGCATTGGTCAGATAAAAAATTATTGGAGATTATTCTTGCGAATTGGCCTCATTTATTGGATCCTTATCGGGTAGACGGAAAACCTGTTGTGAACTTCTCATCTAACGAGGTCCAAGAACTACGTGATGCTAATGTGAATGTGATGTTGACATTGTCTGATGATCATGGTTATATGGGGCGAGGAATGGGAATGACATCTGCAGGCACGAGTTCTAATGCAATGCTTGATACGATAAGGATGCAGAAAGAGTTAAGGAAGATAGAGGAGGATATAAGAGAAAAGTATATTCCTAAAGATGGCGAACATTTGCTTTTCAGTTTGTCACGAACGGCTGATGGTATTTTTCTTGAAGAACCTCACATTGGATTTTGTAAAAAAATGTTTGAATTTTGCACTTTGAAGAAAAAGATTTCATGAGTAACTTTGGTGGAAATAAATAAAATACTTACAATATTATGGCTGAAAGAAAGAGAATTTACCTGTGTCTTGCTCACATGAGCGAGGATGGCGCTGAACAGCGCTATGTCAAGGAGGCTTTTTACTAATTGGGTGGCGCCTTTTGGACCAAACGGGAACGGGGGGACGGGTACTGAAGTGAACCCCCGTCAGGAACGGGGGACGGGTACCTGTTTCACAGAAAAACTAAGTTAGTAATAATCAATAGTTGAGCAATGCCAAGGCAGGCGAGACAAGCCTTCAGGAACTGACGATGGCTGATGTTTGAAGGCTGATGGAAGATGTAAGAACTACGATGTAAGATGAAACTCATAGACAAACAATTGTTAGATGACGTAAGCAGGCAGGCACAAAAGTCTGATAGGTTGCGGATGAACTATAATTTCCATCAGAGCCTTGAAGATAAGTGTCATCGATTCTTGAATGCAGTGGAGCCTGGAACGAAGGTAGAGATACATCGCCATCCGACAAAGGATGAGTCGTTTGTGTTACTTCGTGGTAGGGTGAGGGTGAATACTTATAATGATGATGGAACTGTTCTAGAGAGTGTGGTGCTCTGCCCTGAAGATGGTCTATATGGGGTGGATATACCCAAAAATGTTTGGCATAATGTGGAATGTCTGGAGTCTGGAAGTGTGTTCTTTGAATGTAAGGAGGGGCCGTTTGTGCCGCATGAGGTGGAAGGAGTGATGACGGTTAAGGGGTAAGGATGAATGGTTAAATGTGAAAGGTTGACATTGTATTATGTCGTACATCGGTATATCAGTAAAAGAAGCATTAAGCAAGATTAACCAGACCTGGTTCTTGCCAGCCATACAACGACCATACGTCTGGGGCAGTAGATACGAGTCGGAGGCTTATATCTGTAAACTATTTGATTCGCTATACCACAAATACCCCATAGGAGGTCTAATTATGTGGGAAACGGAGGCAAAGGTGGCTCATCGCGAGTTTCTAACCAACTATAAGCAGGGTGACGTTTATAAAAACGTGGACTCTGGTTTATATGACCGGCACAAATGTCTGATATATGACGGACAGCAACGATTGCAAACTTTGTTCAGCTGTTTGAAGTATACCTTCAATGATCGTGTGCTGGTGTTTAATCTGGCATACGATGAGAGCAAGGATATTGATAAGGAAACGGGATTTAGATTCGTTGATGATAACGAAGAGCTTGGAGATTTTGACATTAAAATGAATTACTTGTTCTCGCGTCCGCTTGACAATAAGTATAAAACGAGCATCAGGCGGGAATACCAGACCAAAACTGTGGATGAAGAATTGCAAATAAGAATAGAGAACAATCTTGAAGACCTATGGACAGTATTTGTCGGAAATAATGAGGGATCTCTGGCTTATTTTGCTATAAGTTCGGAAACTGAGGATCAAGTGAATGAGGTCTTTGAACGACTGAATACAGGTGGAATGCCACTCTCTAAGGCAGATTTGCTGTTTTCAAGGATTAAGGCAGTCTATCCTGATTTCGAAGCTCTTTTGATGGAGTTTTCCAAGAAGCTTTTTGCTCGTTGTAAAGTGGGTCTGGATTCGTATGACTTGTTACAATTGCTCCATTTAATAGTGAAAAGACGGTCGCGCATTGATGAGAATGTCGACAGTAACCAGATTAAAGCATTTAAGAAAACGTGGGATGGAATACAAGAATCGCTTAATGCTTTATTTGACGATTATCTAGTGGGGCATTTCCACTTTTCGCATCCGGCTCTCATTAAGTCAAAGAGTCCGGTTTTGGTATTAGCCGTGTTCTTTTATGAGTATTATCAGCAAGGGCTGAAATACAGACATATAGATGCTGTAAAGCTTCAAGAGATAGACCGCTTCTTCATTACGGCAGAAATCAATGACTGGACGTTACAAACCTATACGGACAATTTCGCACGACTCGTCTTTGATAATGCAGATAAGAAGAAATTCCCGTATCAGAACCTTGTGGACTATGTGGTAAACAGGGGCAACAGGTCGGTGGAGATTATGGAGCAGAATTTCCAATGGAATGTTTGGTTCGCTCTGAAGGTGCTGACGCCAGGACGTACTTTCGACTTTGATTACTCTATGCCTAATCGCTTTAATCCAGAGATAGACCACATCTTTCCTATGCATTTGGCTGGAACGGACGATGACTATAGAGAGAATGTGAATGTGATGTGGAATTTCCAACCAGTGAAGGGCGAAGTGAATAATCTGAAGACCAACATACATCCTAAGGATTTCTTCATGGACAAGGCGAAGGATGCGCAGGGAAATCAGATACAAGGCTCGAAGTATTATGCTGACTATGACTTTGTACCAGCATTAACGAGTGAACTGTGGGATGACCATAAGAAGTTTTTGGCATGGCGCAGAGAACAAATGTTGGACTTTATGGAAAAGCATTATGGGATAAAGATTAAGGGGGAGGGGATCCAGGTATGAAGAGTCAGATTGTGGATAAGATAAGGTATCTACGTGGTCGCATCAGTCGCTGGTACAGAATAGCATTCCATAAAGACTGGAGTGTAGTGGAGCATGACCTGTACTACTTTCAGGAGTTTGCTGACATCTACGGTGATTCTATTAATGATATTGATACGGCAGAGAAGTTCTTTTCCGATTTCATGCAAGAGACTGGTGGCTGGGTGATAGTGGATTTCCTAGATACAGACAATTGGGATTGCATCAGAAAGGTAGAGGTCGATAAGAAGAACGGTCTGATATGGTTCTACTGGCAGATTCCAAGCGGTGACCCTGAGGAAGAGATGATGAGACGGATGGCTTTCCCGTTGGGCTATTATGGAATGTGCTTGAAGTTTGACAACGTGAGATTTGTCAAGGGGAAGAAGAACAAGTGTATTGGCTTTATTGTAAACGGCTATACTATCAGAGAACGAAATGTAAAAGGGTTCGCCAAGGATGGAGGATGGGAGATTAAGGGAATTGACACGCAATCAAGTTTCTTCTCTATAGATTTGGTGCGTGGAAAGGATAATGTGCTCCAATGTTGGCGTTTCATGAACACCCCTATCGCGTCGTTCTGGGTTATACCCAAAATGATGAATGTGAGACCTCAAGACTCAGAGAAGTTACTCTATATGTATGGGGCAGATAAGTGCGGTAGGGAGTTGAAGGCTGCAATGGATAGGATGAAGGGCGCTGATAGCCTGAGTGTTGAGGAAGAACGGAAGAGGATAAAGGTGGCTGCCCACGAAATGAGAACGGTGGCAGAGAGTCTGTTTAAACTGGTTATGTGTTTCAATCAAGATGAGCATCATTACAAAGTAAGCAACTACGATGATCTTACTCTGGGCGATTTGACTGGGCCATTGAAAAATACAGTCTATAAATCTGAATTCGAACAAGAAAGGATAAACGAGATACCAAGGCTGGCAAACGACCTCTCGCACGATTCGGGTAATCCGGTAGATTTCAAGGATTTAGGCAAGTTGTTTATTGACATCACTTACTTTATCAGTGAGTTCAAGTCAAGCATCAGACTCATAGGACGTGAAGTGATAGATACACATAACGATAAACCCTCACCTCATGATTTTGTTAAGGAACAGTATAAGAGTTTCTGCTTTATAGATGCTATAAATGAGACAATTCATAAGGATAATGGGAAAATCAGTTTTACTGTAAAGGCACAGGTCGGTACATTTATAGATATATTCGGGGAAAGAGGTGATGATGTGCTCTGTGAAGACGGGTATATCAGGAATTCAAAGGAGGAAGGCGTTCGGATTCTGAAAATTTGGAATAGGGATGAGGTTATTGCCCTCCTTGATAAAATGTATGAAAAGGTAATCGCTGAATGTGATGCCAAAGGGTATGATACTGAATATTATTCGTTAGGTATCTCTTTTGAAGCCAAATTGAAGAAAGAAGGCGCACCCACCCATCTGTTCTCTGAAAAAGAAATTGAGGAGTTGATGCGAAATGCAGATGATGCCAACTTCAATAAACTTGTTATCGACGAGGAAGGGTTTGCACGCATTATACAAATCCCGAAGCAGGGATTTCTCTACCCTGTGACACAAGAGACTTGGGATGCGGGTAATATGTATGTTGGGAAAGACTCCAGTTTGTCGGATTTGCACGACAGTTATGTATTGTGTATGCACCTGTGGCTGGCCTATTTGGAAACTGGCGAACAAATGTATGATGATGTATATGTGACGGATGATGGGCTGGATGAGGTGATAGAGAAGGTGAAGAAGTATTATTGAAGATATTAGTGCAGTCTTATGCCACGTTCGATGAAAACGAAAGACAGTTTCCAGAGAGATGACCAAGATGACTATACCGACTCAACAGAAGATAGTAATCGATGAGAAAGAATAAATGGATTTTGGGGATATCAGTGGGATTGGGCCTGTTTTTCCCGTTTTTTTTGAATTGGATCTTACTGCAGAAGGCATTTGTGCCAGTGGTGGGCGATAGCGTGACATGGCTATCGTTCTGGCCGGTATATCTGAGCGCCATAGCGTCCTTTGGAATGATATACTTTACGTATCGTTCCCTCCAACAAAACATGAAACAGATGGATGAGATGAGACGGCAAAGGGAAGAAGAAGAAAGGGCACGGCTGGTATTTAGTGTGATAGTGTATCAACATGCTTTTATGCTGAAGATAAGCAATGTTGGCAAACGGAATGTGTTTAATGCAGTCATCCATTTCAATGAAGATTTTTTGAATGAATTGTTTGAAAAGAAGTTTGAAGAAGGATATAGGCAGTTGACAAAGCCTTTCTTTGTGGAAGCGGGAACCAGCAGGCACCTGTTTATAGGATGGTGTCAAGACATTAATGATGCATGGAAGAACAAGCATGTGGTGATAAGGATGAAGGGCTCTTACAATGGTGTGTATATAATTGATGAAGAGATTGACATGAACTTATTCTTGGATAAGACTTTTATAGTTGTGCAAGGCGACTTGGAAACAACTATGGGGCATATCAAGAAAGGATTGATTGTACAGAACAATTCGTATTGGCCAGTACAAAAAAGTCTGGATTCGATTGCAAAGAATTTGGAGAAAGTAGAACGGACATTGGAGGGAATTGCGGAGCATCTGGAGGAGTTTGAGAAAAGGAACGGGGGGACAGGAGAAATGATGTCAGATGGATGATGTAAGATGTAAGAAGTAAGATGTTGAAATCAATACTGAAAGATGTTTGGGCTTTTTGCTAGTATGTGTTTGTTCCACAACGAAGGCCGGGGTCTGATGTATGAAGGAAGATGGCTTAACGAAGGCTGAAGGCAGGGAACGGGGGGACGGGTACTGAAGTGAACCCAGAAAGTTGGACACAACTGAAAGGTTCACTTCAGAACCTGTCCCGGTGGTTCATGCGGGGGTTCACAGAAATATGTAAAAGATAAGTTCTTAGTTGACAAATGTAACGACGAACTTATTAATCCTTTCTTGAAAGAGATGAGGGAGTATTATGGGGATTAACTTTTTGGATGACGCGGTAGATGATTATGAGGCTGATGAGATTGGAGAAAATGCTGGTGGCTATTGATGCAGCAAAACGGAAGAGAGACATTCGACATGAGATGACACCTGCGAATAGCGCTATCCTAAAGGAGAAGTCCGAGGGGACTTTTGAGGCTGTGATGACGGGACACGGAAACGAGAAATTCCTTATTCCGGATAATGGTACGATTCATTTTCTCTATCGTGGACAAAACGACGAGTACGCTCCTTGTGTGCCAACTCTGTATAGAGGTAATCCTTCGGAAGTGGATGTGTTTTTGGAGCGAATGAGGTTGGTGGTGTTCGGAAGATTGCTGGATTCCCATCCTGTCGTCCGTCACTTTTTTAGAAAGCATGACTTTTATGTAGATGTAGAAGGGTTGGCACAACATTATGGCCTAAAGACTGCTGTTCTGGATCTTACAAGTAGTTTGGATGTCGCCTTGTTTTTCGCTACTTGTATATATGACAAAGATAATGACAGCTATTCTTATTATGATGACGGAAAAGAACATGAGGCTGTGCTGTATTTGTTTAATCCGATATTTGACAATGAGCCAAGTCCCAACTCTCGCTTCGACAGATTTATGTCGGGTAGCATAAAGCCGATCGGCCTGCAACCCTTTGAACGACCGGGAGTACAACAAGGCTATGCTCTGCATATTGAGAAAGGGAAAAGTACCAAGAGTTGGATGTACAGATTTTCTTTCACTTGCGAGGATTCCAAGCATTATTATGACATGTTTAAGAAAGGTGAATTGCTGTGGGTAAAGGATGTTATTATTGGAAAAGCAAAGGATATCGCAACTCAGAATAGGTTCGCTTTTCGCGTGTTTAGACTGACTTTTGATCAGTATAAGCCAAAAGGATTTTCCAGGAACAAAATGATGAAAGCCTTGCGGACTAGGGGAGTAGCGTTTGATGCCCATGAGCCTGATGTGTTGTTTACTGAAGAGGAACAAAAGGAAATAATAGAGAAATGGAATGCGAAGACAGGTGCTAAAATGGCAAAGTTGATACGCCGTAAGCCATGGTTTGAACATGACCCAATGGAAGGGAAGGACTATGAGCAGATAACTGGTATTAGAAATCATCATGATTATAGGACTTTGGGGAGAATCGGATTGGAGCAGACAATGATTTTGATATTGAATCCAGATGCTCCAGAGGGTGCTGAATGGAAGAACTATATGGATACGCCAAGACCTCAGAACGGATCCAATAAGGCATTTGAAACTATGATTCCTGCATCAATGGAGAATATGTTTGGGAAAGAATTCTTAAGTGAAGAGGATTGGAGGATAGGTTATGACACAAGATGAACGTTGGAATATACGATATAATGAGGTGATGACGTTTATTGAAACGAATAAGCGGAATCCTTCGAAGCATCGGATTGAGGAGCATGATATGCTCAATTGGCTGAAGGCGAATAGGAAGGTGATGAATGCAGGGAAGATGAAGCCGGAGAGGGTAGAGAAGTTTAGAAAGCTTCTGGAAATGACGGAACAATATAGGAGGAAGAATCAGTGGGAATAATGGTTCAAGGTTAATGGTTCAGGGTTAAGGATTAATGATGTAAGATGGATGATGTATGATATATGATGGATGAGGGAAGAAGTATGATGGATGAGGGCAGAAGTTGCCGACTACCTAGTCAATCTTATATTTTTAATGATTTTACAAAGAATTTGTAGATTTCCTTTCCCCAATGGTTATGAGGTAGGAGACAGGCTACCCAAAGGAGTGCCTTTTCTTTTGGATATTTCCAAAAAGGAAGTGCATTGCTAAAACGCTGGGCGGTGGCACGAAGATCTTTGGTTTTGCGGAGTCTCATGTAATTACGAATAAAATCCCTAACGTAATATGCTGCTTCTCTTCCTTCATCGTCAGGCGTGAAATTCATAGAGATAATATCATATACAATACATTTCTGGCTTGATAACACTTCTTTTCCAGAACTACCGCAGATAGAATCTGGGCGTTGGTAATAAAAATAGGTAAAATCTGGTATGATATATATGTGACTAAGGTCTTTCATTGCAAAGAAAGTCCAAAGAATCTCTTCCCATATTTTACCTTCTTCGAATCTGAGGTGATGTTTATTAATAAACTCCCTGCTTATCATTCTGTTCCAAGCTGAATACGGAATAAGGTGCTTTTTGTCGAAAAAGGTGTTGCGTACTTCCTCATGCGAAGTTATTATTTTCTTTGAACCACCCAATCTAATAGTTTGAACTGATAGTCCTTCATCTGAAAATCGCATTGTTTTGCCAAGAACCATTTCAATGCTATTGTCATTCAATACAGGTGCCATCAGCTTTTCCACGCAGTCATTGCTGATAATATCGTCGCTATCGACATAGAGAATATAATCACCTGTGGCAGCATCAGTACCAGTGTTCCTTGCTGCAGAGAGTCCTCTGTTATGCTCATGATGAATGATACGGAATTGGATGGGACCGTCATAATCAGCAATCATCCGCTCACATTTGGCAATACTGTCGTCTGGGGAGGCATCATCTACCAGAATACACTCAAAGTGGTCGTAGGTCTGTTTAATGACAGACCTCAGACACCGTTCTATATAAGCCGAAACGTTATAGACGGGAATGATGATTGATATGGTGATACCCTTTTGTTGCTCCATATTGAGTGCAAAGTTACGATTTTTTTCTTCACGTTACCATTTTAGAGACATTTTATTTGGTAGTTTAGCGGAAACTTTGTACTTTTGGGCCCGAAAAAGAATTAGTAACCCATAAACAAATAAAATCATGGCAGAGAAAAAGAAATTTGAAAAGCCTCAGATGGAGGCTATCAAGCTAAATACGGAAGTACGTATTTTAGCAGGTTCGGGATGTTGTGATGGCTATACAGACTATGTCAACTCCTCTCGTGAATTTGAAGACCTCATTTTTGAGGATTAGCTGTTTGAGACGTGCAAATCATCGCTCCTGCAGCCTCGCTTGTTGATCAAGTAGTAGGCAAACAGCAACGCAAAGAGGGTCAGGTCTATCGCCTGATGACTTACGTAATACAATGCCCTGTCAGTGACGGGGTATTGCTTTATCATACACTGACGTGTTGTATGGTGCTGTTGACGAACGAAGAGGCTGCGCAACTTACTACACAGCAGGAATTGATAGATAACTGGTTCCTGGTGCCTGAGCTGCATGATGACCGCATGCTATGTCAACAGATACGACAGACGGCGCAGTTGTTCATGTCCCCTCAAAAAACTATCACAGGCTATACCATTTTGACAACAACCGGCTGTAATGCCCGTTGCTTTTACTGCTACGAGAAAGGTACGAAACCTGTTACGATGACCACGGATACCGCCAGCAAGGTGGTTCGTTATATTTTAGCGCATCGTGGGGAGGAGAACGTCAAAATCAGTTGGTTTGGTGGTGAACCGTTATATAACGTCAACGTGATTGACCAAATCTGCTCGGAACTCAAAGAACATGATGTTCCCTTTAAATCGGCGATGATTTCCAATGGCTATCTATTTGATGCTGAGATGGTGCAACGGGCTAAGGACTTGTGGCAGCTGAAGCAGGTTCAGATAACGCTTGATGGTACAGAACAAACTTATAATCGCGTCAAGCGTTATATCTATGGCGATGTGAATGCCTTTGAACGGGTATTGGGGAATATCCAATTATTGACGGATGCTGGTATTTGTGTTCAAATACGTTTGAATGTGGATAAGCACAATATCGAAGAAATGTCAGAATTGGTATCTTTGCTACACAAGAGGTTTGGGGTCAATAAGCGCCTGATTATTTATTCTCGTGAACTATACTGCAAGCGTACTCTCGAAGATGCTGCAGCCCTTTACAACCAGCGGATGGAGTTGGAACAGCTAATAGACGAACTTGGTTACAGAGGAAAGCAGGAACTGCAGAAAGAAATCAAGCTTGGCATGTGTATGGCGGATAATGACAATAATGTCATCATTAGTCCCGCAGGTTTTCTTGGGAAATGTGAGCATTATATTGATCGTGAGTTCTTTGGGCATGTTGATAGTGAAAAGAAGGATGTTGAAACGCTTCGTAAGTTTAAGGAACGCCCTGCTGATATTGCGGAATGTGCTACTTGTCCTTATTATCCTCAGTGTTTCAGATTGGTGATGTGTGATAATGGTGCCGATTGTACTCCTGAGCGACGAAAGGAGAATATCCACAACATCAAGGAAGCAATGAAAGATGAATATGAAAAATGGAAGAAGGAAGATAGAAGATGTAAGATGGATGATGTATGATGTATGAAGGATGAGGGAAGATGGCTGATGTATGATGTAATAACTAATAAATAAGATGGGAAGATGAAACTGAAGTATGAGTTTTCTATACAGGAGGTAGCTGATAAGTTCGTGGCTGTTGCCAAGAACACTGAGACGGAGACGGTAGAACAGGTGTTTAACTTGAATGAGTCGGGGGCTGTCATCCTCAGGGCTCTCCAGGAGGGGAAGGATGTGCCTGCCATTGTGAACCTGTTGTTGTCACAATATGATGTGGAACCTCAGGAGGCTGAAGATGAGGTGAATGCATTCATCAATATGTTGAAGGTGAATGGGTTGATGTAAGGAGTATGATGAAACTCATAGACAAACAGTTGCTAGATGACGTGAGCAGGCAGGCACAAAAGTCTGAGAGGTTGCGGATGAATTATAACTTTCATCAGAGTCTTGATGATAAATGTCATCGATTCCTGAATGCGGTGGAGCCAGGGACGATGGTGGAGATTCATCGTCATCCGACGAAGGATGAGTCGTTTGTGTTACTTCGTGGCAGGGTTCGGGTGAATACTTATAATGATGATGGAACTGTTCTAGAGAGTGTAGTGCTCTGCCCGGAGGAAGGACTATATGGGGTGGATATACCCAAGAATGTGTGGCATAATGTGGAATGTCTGGAGTCTGGAAGTGTGTTCTTTGAATGTAAGGAAGGGCCGTTTGTGCCGCACGAAGTTGAAGGGGTCCTTCAACTTCCGGAATCACGGAAATAGGGAACTACGGACACACGGAGAAGCCCGAAGGGCGGTATGACGGATATACGGAGGGACGGAGTTACGGAATCAAGGAATTACGGAGGCACGGAGAAGCCCGAAGGGCGGTATGACGGATATACGGAGGGACGGAATAATGGAATGTAGGAAAAAGACATATACCAAGAAGGGGAACTACAATAAGAAGGAATCAAGGAAAGACGAATCTACGGATGTGAGGACTTTCGGTGGTGAGATGAAGCCGTTGATGACAGAAGAAGAGAAGAAGGATGCGCAGGTTCTGGAGTTGAGCTATGATTTCAGTTGCCGTATTATTAGGCTGTACAAGTATCTGAATGAAGGGAAGCTGAGTAAGGCTGATAGGGATATAATTGATGCTCTGGGAAGGCAACTGGTAAGGTCTGCTACAAGTATCAATGCCAATATGAATGAAGCTCAACATCCGCAGAGTGATGCTGACTTCCTTTCCAAGGCTACAATAGCCTTGAAGGAGTCACGGGAATCTGAAACATGGTTGCACATGCTATCAGATAACGGATATCTGGATCAACGGATGAGTGAGTCCATTCTACATGATTGTGCTAGAATCAATAAGATTCTTATTACAATTACTGCTAAAGTCAGAAAAAGGCTGAAAGAGTAGCCAAATACGGAATTACGGAGACACGGAAACTAAGGATTAATGGAAATGGGTATTAAATCGATAAATAGAATAGCCGTAGTTGCGCATTGGATCATAATGGCGCTATGCGTGTATGCTGTGTTTTGTTGTGGATTCCATCTCCTTCCTGTTTGGGGGTATTCTGAGAATTATGAAACTATCAATGCCACTTGGCTTAGTATTGCCCTAAGTTATATCGTAGGATATGTCATCTATTTGTTTACATCCTCACTTCCTCGAAAACAAAGGGAAAATGAAGTGTTCGCTTTATGGGAACCTCATCTAACCAAACTCTATAACGAGATGTCGGAACGTATAGAAGAGGTGAGGGCTTATACGGATATCTTGGAGGAGAATATGAATGAGTTGAAAAATGAGGATGCGGAAGCCCTTACAAGATATACAACTATGAGACCTGCTGTATATATTGATAAAACGGTGGATAGAAACGAGCCACAACCGTTAAAGGTGATAGATGAGTTCAATATTAAAAGGTCGTTGAATAGACATTATGATACAATAAATCATATTCTGAATACTATGCTAAATAATCCGATGGCCGTTGATGCAGACAAAAACTTGCTGGATGTTTTGTCGCAAATCAAGTCATCAAGATTTTTAGAAGAATGTACTAGAATGATAGATGTCGCACAACTTGATGAGGGTCATAATATATCCACACCAGAATTACCAAAAGCATATGTGGAGTATGTGCAACTTCGGAATAAATTAGATAGATGGAATTTCCCAAAGTTTAAGTACTCAATGCGTAAACTGTCGGAAGAAGAAGAGAAAGAGATGCATAAGGGGACTATTGAACAGTTGGCAAAGATGGGAACAACCCTGAAAGAAGTGCGGGAGTTTGGGCAAAAACTGACAAATGCATCAAAAAAGAAGTAGTAGGTGTAATAGGAGTAATGTATGACCCAAGATGAACGTTGGCAAGCCAAGTACAATGAAATGAAGGACACTTATGGTTCATTGCTAATGGCAACTAAGGGTTCATGGTTCATGATTAAGGGTTAATGGTTTGGGGCTAGCGCGATGAATAATAATCGTTAACCGTGACTCATTAACCGTTAACCGAAAGTGAGTTCATGGTTCAGGGTTAATGATGTATGATGTATGATGGAAGAGAGAAGAACTAAGAACTTAGAGGGAAGAGGTAAGAAGGAAAAGGAAAGAATGGTTTAGGGCACTGATGGCTGGATTGCGAAATTTCTTAGTTTTTCTTGGAGGTTTCATGAAAAGTTTCTAAATTTGCAGCGTATTTTAAAGTTTTGTATATGTTGATACTTCAAGATTGTCTATATAAACTATCTGGATTCAAAAAGGAATTTGGATCTAAGTTCGGTATTGTGAAGATTGGTGTTTTTGGCTCTGTTGCCAGAAAGGAGAATACCGAGGGAAGTGACATTGACATTGTCGTAGAAGTTCAACGGCCAACTCTATCATTGATGTATGAACTGAAGAATGCTTTGAGGGCTTTATTTGGTTGCAATGTTGACCTGGTGCGTTTTCGCGAGACACTACGCCCGCTTTTTAAGGCAAATATTCAAAGAGATGTAATCTATGTCTGACAATCTAAGTGCCATACATGACAGGCTTGAGAATATTCTGGAGTCAATCAATTTGATTCAAGAATGGAGTAAAGGCAGGGAGACGGTCGATGATTTTTTATTGTCATCTACTGGTGTCATGGCTTTTAATGCTTGTGTGATGCGCTTTCAAGTAATAGGTGAGCATGTAGGCAAGTTACTTGACAATGAAGAGCAACCTCTTAAACGTTATCAACAAATTCCGTGGCATGCAATTTATGGTTTGAGAAATATAATCTCCCATGAGTATGCCAATATTGATGAAGAGGTAATTGTTTCGGCTATCAATAATGATTTAGTTCCATTGAAGTCTGTAATAGAGGAGCTCTTAAAAAAGTATTAGTTTATTTTGCAATGAAATGTCTCGGTGGTTCTAGTCGAAGAACCTCCAATGGTGATATGATTACTTGGCGGGTTTAGGTTGATGTCTGAGGGATGATGTTTGAGATTTGACAAAAACCGTAAAAACTCTCTTTTCTGAGATAAATACTCTTGTCAGAGTATTTTGATGTTATTAGTGGTCTTCTTACTTGTGTGCAAGCACCCAGATAAGCTTACCCCTAATCCCATCATCCCTTTCAGGGATTCTATCTCAGAAAAGAGCAAAAACAGTGAAAACCGAGAGCAGAGCTAAGCTTGCTTAGACTATGCCGAGGTGCATCTTGTTTTGCGCAAAGCGAAAAACATCGGTTCAAATATTTTTGAACCTAAAAAATCATACATTAGTTTTCCTTTTAGGAATGTCCTTGCGAGGCAGTCATCGTTTCTTTGAAACGCTTTGCAGAGAAAGGAGTTTGCTCCTTCGTCGCAAAGAAATTATTCAAAATTAACGGTCATAGATAGAACTGTTATCACAGTTATGTTGTGTTGCATGTGTTTCTGCGCTCAAGCGAGCTTGGCTCCCAATCCCCTGCAACTCAACCCAAAATCATCATAATGATTTTTCCCTATCTCTGACCTCAAAAAATTATTCAATGCCTACGGGATCCCTGTTTTGAGCTATTCAAAGCTGCCGCACTCCCTAGTATTTTTAGATTAATCAATGCCTACGGACTTCCTAGTTTTTAGATAATTCAAATCCTACGGACTCCGGAAGGATGAAGATAGTGGAGGGGGAGATAGGGGACTAAAAAGTGTTAATTTATAAAGAAATCCTTTATGTGTTGAAGAAAAGTTGTATTTTTGCAAACAGAAAAGTATATACTGTCGGAATATGAAACAAACGAAGTTGTTTAAGCAGGATGTTGCCATCCAAGCTGTTCTTTATATCCTAAAAAGAATGGGTGGCTCTTGCGATATACATCGTTGTCACAAGATTCTGTATTTTGCCGATAACGAACATCTGTCGAAGTATGGTCGCTCGATAACGGGTGATGCATATGTTCGTATGGACTTCGGACCAGTTCCTACGTGCATCTACGACCTATTTAAAGCTGTGAGAGGTGATAGCTATTTTGCTTCTCAAGTGGATGACGTAAGGCGCAACTGCTTCTATTTTGTGAATAACAAAGATATCACAGCTGTGGCTAGTCCGGATATGAGTCATCTGTCGGAGAGCGATGTGGAGATACTGGACAAGTATATAGATCAGTTAAAGGACAAGGATTTCAATGAGGTATCAGAGGCTTCGCATGGCTACGCATGGTCAAATACGGCTCAGAATGGTGTGATTAGTGTAAGGGACCGGCTGACAGAAATGGGTGACTCGGACGACTACATCAAGTATATTGAGGATCAGATGACTGCCGAGGAGGCTGTGATGTAATGGAAATACCTGTTGAAGCAATAGCTGACAGTATTCAGCGTGGTGATATATTGTTGTCGGAGTTTGACGGTATAGACCATAGGAAATTTTTTGTGGTGATGGGTATAAGCGAGGACAAGGTTTGCGGTTTTTTCTTTATTAACTCAAATATCCATCCTGCTATTTTCAACAAACAGGAACAGCTGAATATGCAATATCTATTATTACAAAGGGATTATGAGTTTTTGAAATATGATTCGTTCCTCTGTGCATCAAGTGTAATAGAACGCAGGTTAGTTGACATCTCTGAAGGAATACGGAACAAAACGACACAGGTGATAGGACACATGAAGGAGGAGCATATCACTGATGTGATAAAGATGGTGCGAGAGTCTAGGGTGATTAGTGAGAGGCATAAAAGGCTATATTTCTATTAAAAAGCTTATAATCGTTTCTTTGAAACGCTTCGTGAGAAGGGGTTCTCCCTTCGGTCGAAGTCATCGTTTCTTTGAAACGCTTTGCAGAGAAAGGAGTTTGCTCCTTGCGTCGCAAAGTAATCGAGTTCAACTCGCCATTCCCGAACTTTGTTCGCCTACCCGTAGCCTTTCGCTCGTCGAAGAAATCGTTTCTTTGAAACGCTTTGCAAAGAAAGGAGTTTGCTCCTTGCGTCGCAAAGAAATTATTCAAAATTAACGATGTGACAAAAGCCGAGGCTGTTCGCCTCTCTCA
>ERZ809504.15-NODE-15-length-28063-cov-6.526457_pt1 | contig 28063 bp, 15 predicted proteins | sample MGYA00521273_ERZ809504 | MGnify/ENA primary metagenome ERZ809504 (study PRJEB31581, sample SAMEA3312979) | metagenome | study: EMG produced TPA metagenomics assembly of the PRJEB8939 data set (Metagenomic analyses of Rumen microbiomes reveals...
GGATGTTGTACTCACCATACTCTGAGCAGATGTTGCGGGTCAGCATCTTCAGACCACCCTTGGCGGCTGCGTAGGCACTGACAGTCTCACGACCCAGCTCGGACATCATCGAGCAAATATTGATAATCTTACCCTCACGACGCTCCATCATCTCAGGGATGACAGCTGAGCTGACGATAAATGGACCTACGAGGTCGATATCGATGACCTGCTGGAACTCAGCGCGTTTCATCTCGTGCATGGGAATACGCTTGATGATACCGGCATTGTTGACGAGGATGTCAATCTGACCTACCTCTGCGTGGATTTTCTCCACGAGTGCTTTCACGTCGTCCTCCTTTGTCACGTCACAGACATAACCTTTCACGTTGGTGATACCTGCCTCTTTGTAATTGGCAAGACCACGCTCCAGCGCTGCCTCGTTGATGTCGTTGAAGATGATGTTCTTGATGCCTGCTGCTACGAAAGCTTTGGCGATGTTGAAACCAATTCCGTAAGATGCGCCGGTAATCCAGGCGTTCTTACCCTCTAATGAAAATAGATTTGCCATAATAGTTTTATTTTTAAGTAAAGTGATATTAAATGCAAAGGTAGCAATTTTTTTTGAATTGCCACCTTTATATGATACGTTTTAAGTTTGATTAATACTTAAAATTCCAAAATCAACGATTGACGGGGACGTAGTCGGAGGTCTTGGGACAGATCATAGTATCGTCCTGTGAGTATGTCTTTCGCCCGTTGGGTGTTACCAATTACCTCGACATAGCGCTCCACAGGCATCGTGGCTTCCTGACGGGTGCCATTGAGGATGGTGAGTGCTGTCTTACCCTGGTATCGGCGGGCAATGACGTAGATACCTCTATAGGGGATAAACTGGGTCATCGCCCCTTTGGTAATCACTTCGTTACCTTGTCGCCAGTGCAGCAGTCGACTGGTCCATCGGAACATGTCCTGCTCAGCCTTGGTGCGTCCCTCCTTGGTAAAGGCGTTACGCTTGTCACCCGGGAAACCGCCTGGGAAATCCTTGCGCACGTTGCCGTCGGTCACCTCCTTGGTACCGTTCATCAGAATCTCGGTGCCATAGTAGAGTTGTGGGATGCGGTTGACGGTCAATAATAAAGCGAGTGCTTGCTTGAGGGCAAGAGTGTCGCATCCGTTCCCCAAGAATCGGTCGGTATCGTGGTTGTCGATAAATGCCATGACCGATGAGGGGTTGGGGTAGAGGTAGTCATAGACAAACGAGTTGTAGATGCGGTTCAGACCATTCCACCATGCGTCCGTCTCCTCATTCTTTGCTTGATTGAGCTTGTCGAAGAACGAGAAGTCCATGACGGTCTTCAGATAGCTGTTGTCTTTGGAGAGTTTACTGTCTTTCTGCCATGCCGCGGTATAGGCAGGCTCGGTGACCCATGTCTCACCAACAGTATTGAAATGAGGATATTCGTCGTCAAGCTCCTTCATCCACTGTGCCATAGCATGGGCGTCGGCATACGGATAGGTGTCCATACGGATTCCGTCGATACCTACCGTCTCTATCCACCAGATACTGTTCTGGATAAGATAGCGCATCAGGTGTGGGTTATGTTGGTTGAGGTCAGGCATAGTGGGTACAAACCATCCCTCTGTTGTCTCTTGCAGGTCTTTCTTAGAGGCGTAAGGGTCTTTGACGGGGGTCAGCTTGTAGCTGGTCTGCAGATACAGGTCCTTTTGCTCGTCCTTCAACCATTGCGGAGAATTGAGCCAGTCTTTCGACGGCATGTCCTTGGTCCAAGGATGCTCAAAGCCCGAGTGGTTGAAAATCATATCCATCACAACCTTCAGTCCCTTGGCATGTGCCTCGTCACATAACCGTCGGTAGTCCTCATTGGTCCCGAAACGCGGGTCTACTCTATAGTAATCTGTAGTGGCATAGCCATGATAGGTGGAGAAACCATTTTCTGTGTCGGGGGAGTCATTCTCCAATACAGGAGTCAGCCATAACGCGGTCACTCCTAATTCGGTGAAATAGTCCAGATGCTCACGGATCCCATTCAAATCTCCCCCATGTCGCAGACTCGGTTGTGTTCGGTCCTCCTGATAGGGGCGTAATCCCTTAACATGTGGGTTATGACCGGCTCCCTGTGCAAAACGGTCGGGCATCAGCATATAGAGCACATCCGCATTGGTGAAACTCATACGCTGGTTGCCAGCTTTCTCCCTCTGTCTCAGGGTATAGTTTACTTTCTGCTTGTCAAACTTCAGTGTCATGGTTCCAGGCTGTGCTCCCTGCAGGTTGAGGTATAGCAGAAGGTAGTTGGGAGAGTCAAGGCGTACCACACTGTCAATGCGCACATGGGGATAGTCAGTGGTCACCTCTTTGACAGAGGCGATATTCTTACCATATACCATGAGTTGCAATTGTGGATTCTTCATGCCCGCAAACCAGTCGGTTGGGTCTATTCTGTCTATTTTCACTGCAGCGTTCATCGTTATTATATGCAAAGCAAAGAGTCCTAATAATAATGTTCGTTTCATATAGTCATACTTGGTTTAATTATGTATAATCATTGCAGATTGGGGAGTGACCACTATCTTGTTGCCATTGACGTTGCCCATCCCTTGTTCATTGATGTCACCGTCCTGACATACCACCGTGTATTTATCCTGGGGGATGGCGATGGTCTGTGGCTCCTTAGAGGCATTCAGTACGACGATGATATTCTGCCATTCGTCCTTGTCCTGAAGGTCTTTAAGTCTGAAGGCAACTACCTGTTGAGGGGTCTTCAGGAATTCCAGGTGTTTGCGGACGAGGTCTGCGTTGCCCAGTCGAAAGGCAGGATGATGCAGACGCAAGGCGATGAGTCGTTGGTAATATGCAAAAACCTGCGGGTAGCGTTGGAGATTCGACCATTCTAGACGGTTGATGCTGTCGGGCGACTCATAGCTGTTATGGACACCTTTTTTGTCACGTAGCAGTTCCTCACCACTTAGCATGAAGGGAATACCTTGTGAGGTAAAGACAGCGGTCTGTGCAAGGAGGTCGAGACGAATCAGCTCGTCCATCGTTATCTCAGGCTTACTGGTTTTCAGACGGTCGACCAGACACATGTCGTCATGACAGCTTACATAACTCATCATCTGGGTAGGCTCGGCAGCCCAAGGCTCTGTTGAGTAGTTGACACTCTTCATATCAACCTGTGGGTGCTCGATAGCACCAGCAATACCGAATTTCAGACTCTCCTCACAATTGGGGACTCCTATGAGGAAACCACCTTTGGTGTCGTCGCTGAAAGGACCACGAAGCGCATCGCGTATCTCGTCGGAAAAGGCGGCGATGTGAGGCATCTGCTTAATGTTCGCCTTCATACCCAGTTGCTCGTTAGGCAGGGCACAGGCTCCTGCACTCCATCCCTCTCCATAGATGAGGATATTGGGGTCAATGGCATCCATCATCTTGCGGATCGCATTCATCGTTTCTATATCGTGAACACCCATCAGGTCAAAGCGGAACCCGTCAATATGGTATTCTTCAAACCAATATTTCACGCTTTCCTCCATGAATTTCCGCATCATAAGCTTGTCAGAGGCGGTCTCGTTGCCACAGCCAGACCCGTTGCTATATGCCCCCTCTGCCGTCTTACGATAATAGTACTCGGGATAGGTACGCTGGAAATTGGAGTGGTCGATGTCGTAGGTATGGTTATAGACAACATCGAGGATAACCGAGATACCAGCCTTGTGGAGTGCCTGTACCATTTGCTTGAACTCCCGGATGCGACATTCTGGGTCGTAAGGGTCAGTGGAATAGCCGCCATCCGGCACGTTATAGTTTACAGGGTCATAGCCCCAGTTATACTGTGGCTCATTCAGACGGGTCTCGTCCACAGAGCCGTAGTCGTAGCTGGGCAGGATATGGACAGCATTGATACCAAGGTCTTTCAAGTGCTGGATTGCCCAAGGCTCGGTCAGGGCAAGGAACTTACCGGGATGCTTTGCCTCTGGGCGTGCTATAGAGAAATCACGATGGTGCATCTCATAAACGACATAGTCCTGGAAAGGACGCAGCACATGCTGGTCGTCAGCCCACCCCTTGGGGTTGGTGTCACGCATGTCCAGGATAACCCCTTTCTCACCATTTACTGTTACTGCCTTGGCGAACACTCCGGGAGATGCCTGTCCGTTGACGACAAACTGATAGGTCTTTCCTTTCTGGTCACCAGAGAGCGTTGCCGTCCAGATACTGTCACCTTGCAGTTTCATGTGAATACTATCGTTGTCGATGACCACCAGACACTTGGCGTCAGTAGGTGCAAACAACTTGAAGACGGTCTCTTGGGGTGAGTAGGTTACTTCGTCGAAGTGAAATGTCTCTGTCGTAGGCTTGCAAGCTGTTAGTAGCACTGTCATTCCTATTAATAAAGTTCTTCTCATTGTGCTATCATTGTGCTATCAGTGAAATTGCAAAACCGCCACCAGGAGCCTCTGTCAGTTTCAGAGAGTCACCAGCCTTTACCACTTTTTTGGTGATGACGTAAGCCTTGGGGTTCTTCTCGTAATGGGCATCCTTGGCATCAGCATAAATAGTACAGTTGTATTTTTTTCCTTTGTCTAGGAAGTCGAGTCTGATGACACTCTGGTGACCGTTCTCGTCACACTTGCCACCGATAAACCAGTTGTCGGTGCCTTTTTCCTTACGAGCCACTGTGATATAGTCGCCTGGTTCTGCCTCTAAATATTTGGAGTCATCCCAGTCGCAGGCAACGTCACGAATAAACTGGAAAGCGTCATCGTATTTCTCATAGTGCTCTGGGAGGTCTGCCGCCATCTGTAACGGGCTGTACATTGTCAGATAGAGCGCCAGTGTACCGGCGATAGTGATGCGTGCCCAAGAGGTGTTATTGCTCCATGTGTTTAACTTTGTCTCAAAGATACCAGGGGTATAGTCCATCGGACCACCTTGCAGACGGGTGAATGGCAAGATACAGGTGTGGTCGGGGTTGTTGCCGCCGAAAGCTTCGTATTCTGTGCCTCGTGCACTCTCGCCACCTACCAGGTTAGGATAGGTGCGACAGAGTCCTGTCGGACGGGTGGCTTCATGGCTGTTTACCATCACATGGTGTTTCGCCGCCTCTTTGATGACATACAGGTAGTGGTTGTTCATCGACTGTGAGTAGTGATGGTCGCCACGAGGGATAATATCACCGACATATCCCGTCTTCACAGCATCGTAGCCATATTTGTTCATCAACTCATACGCTTCCTTGATATGTCGCTCGTAGTTCTGGGTGGAGCTACTGGTCTCATGGTGCATCAGGATCTTCACGCCCTTGGAGTGTGCGTACTCATTGAGCATCTTGATATCGAAGTCGGGGTAGGGGGTCACGAAATCAAAGACGTCCCGTTTCCACATATTCGCCCAGTCTTCCCAGCCGACATTCCAGCCTTCTACCAATACCTGATCGAGTCCGTTCTTCGCAGCAAAGTCGATATAGCGCTTCACCTTCTCATTATTGGCGGCGTGCCGCCCATTGGGTTTTACACGTTGCCAGTCTATCTGGTCAAGGTGGATACTGGGGAAGTCATCAGTATAATGCCAGCTTGACTTACCCACAATCATCTCCCACCATACACCACAATATTTCGTGGGATGAATCCAACTGGTATCCTCAATTTTGCAAGGCTCGTTGAGGTTGAGGATGAGATTGCTTGACAGTATGTCACGAGCGTCATCACTAACCATCACTGTACGCCAAGGAGTGTTGCAGGGGGTCTGCATACAACCTTTCAGTCCTGTGGCGTCAGGTGTCAGATGACTGACGAAGGTGAAAGCCTTGGGTAATTGATAAATGGAGGGCTTAGGATTGGGTGTATAGACGTTACTGCCGCCACCCAATTGTGTTGTCAGCGCTTGGGTTTCCGCGTCTACCAGTTCGAGATGCATGGTTGCATAGTCAAGACAGGCTGCCTCATGGATATTGATGTACAGCCCATCATCAGATTTCATTTGCAAAGAAGTCTGCACACCTGTCGGCGAGAAGACGGCAACGGAGGAGTTGTCCCAGTTGACAGCACTCTTCATTCGTCCGCGAATCTCTGAGAGGCGTGTCTGTTGTGTGATCTGCTCCTGTGTGTCGTAATCTCCAGGCAGCCACCATGCCATATGGTCGCCAGCCATAGCGAACTCAGAGTGCTCCTCTTTGATGAGGAAATAGTTGAGATCCTTTTGTTGTGGGAACTCATAGCGGAAACCGATACCGTCGTCATACACACGGAAACGGATCATCATCTCACGTGTTTGTGCCTCCATCCACATTCCCTTTGTCCCTGCCTTCTTGGGATAGTGGTGAATGTCCAGTCTCTGCTCGAGAGTAACTGCATATTCATTATAATGATTACGGATATCCTTGGTCTCGCCCCACACAGGTTGCCACGTCTCGTCGAAAGAAGTGGTAGTCTCCTCTTTAATGGAGAAATGATCCATCAGGTCTGTCTCGCTCATTCCTTTAGAGGCATGCTTGTCCTTGGCAAGTTCCAATCCCAGTCTGCTGGGTTTAATGACATCTTTGCCTTTATAAGTCATACTATAGGTGGGGACTCCATCGTTTACATGGAAGGTCAAAACGATATTGCCGTTTGGTGATTTCACTTCAGCAGCAAGAGCTGTCAAAGGCAATAGTAAGAGTGTAAGGAAAAAGTGAATGCGTCTCATATTATTATCTACCACTTTGTGAGATTAATGTCTTGATTGTTTCATTGAAATCATCAGCTTTTAACAAGTCCTCTATGGTCATGTGCATCCGATAACGCCAGTAATGGCGAGGGTTAGCAGGGATATTGATACGCTCTGCATTCTGGTCGGGCAGTCGTAGTTTCTCGTCTATCGACAGCCAGTCTTGCAGGGACAGCAGACAGAGCATACTGGGTGATGTCAACTGCCGGCTCACAATATCCTTGGCAAGCCAGCCAGGTAACGGATGAGGCGCGTCACCACCACGGCGCAGTGGCCCGTTGTAATATACTTGCGTCTGCTCATAGTCCTCATCCCACCATTGACGCAACGTTGGCATGTCGTGTGTCGAGAAGGTACATACACTGCGATAGGGATTGTGTGACAGTTTGCCAAACCGTAAATTCGGATCCTTGGGCATGGTCTGGATCTCGAGCGACAGGATGCGCAGCTCGTTCATCACCCAGGGAACACATTCGGGTACCATACCCAAATCCTCCGCACATACCAGCATACGGGTGGCTTGTGTCAGACGTGGCAGCTTCTTCATTGCCTCCTGATACCAGAATTGGTTGTTGCGACGATAAAAATAGTCGTTATATAAACGGTTGAAATTGTATTTCTGTTCCTCATCTAACTGTTCGTAAGCTTGTTGGAACTGTACGGCGATACGTGGATGCCAGCGGTCGTTACGCTTATGGTCAACCAGAAAGAGACCATCGTTGAAATTCACACCATAGCCGGCAATCTCTTCTTTGCTCATTCCCAAGGCTGGCGCAAACTGCCCCATCAGTCCTGACTTCTCAGGTACGGGTATCTCCCAGATGCGGAAGAATCCTAATACATGGTCAATGCGATAAGCGTCGAAAAACTGAGCCATCTTACGGAAGCGGCGTGTCCACCATACACAATCGTCTTTCATCATCTCATCCCAGTTGTAGGTGGGGAAGCCCCAGTTCTGTCCGTCAGCAGAGAAAGGATCGGGTGGGGCACCTGCCTGTCCGTTGAGGTTGAAATATTTAGGTTCCACCCATGCCTCTACGCCGTCACGGGAGATACCGATGGGGATATCACCTTTCAGGATGACATGATGCTGACGGGCATACTCGTGGGCGGCATGCATCTGCTGGTCGAGGTTATACTGTACGAAGAACCAGAACTCTATATCCTTGTCTATCTTCAAGGCTTTTACCGTCGCGTCTTTGGGCCATTCCGAGAACACCGCAGTCTTGTATTTGTCACGGTAGTAACAGAAAGCGGCATAAGGTACCAGCCACTCCTTGTTTTGTTCGTAGAATGCCTTATAGGTAGCACGGCGCTTGATAGTTGCCCATTCCTGCTCAAATAACACATGCAGATAATCCATCTTAGCAGCGAACATCCGCTCATAATCAATCTGTGGCAGGGCATTCAGTTCCTGACGGAGTTGCTCGAATTGGATTTTTATTTTTTCATCCTTAATCTCTGGCAACTGCCTGAAGTCCGTGTATTGCGGATGTAGGGCATAGATACTGATACTATTATAAGGATAGCTGTCCTGCCATGTCTGAGTCATATTGGTATCGTTGATTGGCAGTATTTGGATGATATGCTGGTTGGTCTTGTCCGCCCAGTCGACCATCATTTTCAAATCACCGAAATCGCCTACACCGAAACTGCCCTCACTGCGGAGGGAGAAGACAGGGATGACGGTTCCGGCTCCCTTCCAAGGATAGATAGGGAAGAAAGCCTGAGAAAGCTCATAAACGACAACTTCCCCTTTTTTGATCTGTGGTAGTACCACTGTGCGGTTGTTGCCATTCTCCCAAAGTGGGGTGACATCTTCCTCTTCGTCCAGCGCTACAAACTTAAACTCCATCGTCTCTCCCAGTTCATCAGCATCCAGACTGATGACCCATTCGTGACTCTCATGCTCTGTCATTTCTAAGGCACGCTTGGCTTCCCAGTTACCTAAAGCCTCTCCACTTCCCAGTAAGGCAAGTCGCTCGTTGCCTCGCAATTGCGGGGCACGTACTTTCAATCTTACCACCTGAGAATAAGATACCTCCTCGCTCTTCTCATGCTTACGGGCCGCAATACAGTCTGTAAAGGCAGATGAGTACATATAGGAATCTTCTGGGATGTCTATCCAGTGATCATATACCATATAGAAGTTCGCTTTGGGAGCAATGATCTCCAGATGGTGAGGCTCTGTAAGCCATTCATGACGAGCCTCCTTGTCACCTCGGTAAACACTATAATAATAATCGATATGGGCTTCTGCCTTGGCACCCTTTGTTAATTGATACGACCAATGTAGTCCGTCAAGGGTACTCATCTTGTATTGAGTAACCTTTGACTTGTCGTCTTCCGACATGATGTTAAGTACCAGATTTTCACCGAAAGTGGTCTGATATTCCAGGTTAAATAATAGTTTCATAAGCATATATTTATAGTTTCTATTGGCAAAAATACAAAAAATCCCCATGCGGATAGTCCGAATGGGGATTGTTTTTCAAGTTATGGAATGCAAACGTTTGCACCAATTACTTTTGTCGGATGACTGTGACACAGACTGCTCCAGCGACCAAAAGGATGCCAGACACTATCATCATCGTGGATTGGTGACTACCTACCAAGGAAAGGACGATGCCTCCACAGAGTGCGGCAATAATCTGTGGAATACAGATGGTGCCATTGAATAAACCGAGGTAAGCACCCATGTGTCCATAACCTTGCAGGGCATTGGTGACGAAGGTGAAAGGCATTGCAAGCATTGCCGCCCAGGCACATCCTATCAGCAGGAATGGAATGAACTGCAGGTAGGCGTCATGGATAAATGGCACAAGTGCAAAACCGACGGCTCCGATGATGAGGCTGACGGCATAGGCTACCTTAATGTTCTTGAGTTGGGGCAGTACAGCAGCCCAGATAACGGAGCCGATAGCCTGTACGGCAAACAGTACGCCCACCCAGTTGCCGGCAGTTTGAAAGTCCTCGCAAGCAGGGTCTGTCGTGTTCCATACCGTCTCGGCAATAGCTCCTGTCGTGTAATTCCACATATAGAGGAAAGCTGCCCAGCAGAAAAACTGTACCAGTCCTACCTTCCAGAAGGTGGAAGGAGCTTTGCGCAGCAAGGTGAGCCAGTTGCCAGAGTTCTCTGAGTTCTCGGAATACTCTGAGTTCTCAGATTTTTCCGAATTTCCATTATATTCCGCATATTCCTTTGGGTTCCACTCCTTAACTTTTAAAGTGGTATAGATGACACAGAGGATCAAGATCGCCGCACCGATATAGAACGACCAAATGACGCTGTCGGGAACCACACCCTTCTCGGCGACGTTACTGATACCGATGAAGGTAAAGATAAAGGGGAGTAGAAAGCCTGCCACACTGCCTGCGTTACAGAGGAACGACTGTATGCTGTATGCTTTTGCCTTTTGCTCTTCGTTTACCATGTCACCCACCAGCATCTTGAAAGGTTGCATTGCCATATTGATACTGGTGTCAAGAAACATTAGGGCAATGAGTCCGAACATCATGGCGGCACTGACCGCTAGTCCCAACGATCCTGCGTTGGGCAACAGACACATCACCAGAACGGCAACAGTAGCTCCTATAAATAAATAAGGTATACGTCGTCCGAAACGGGTCCATGTCTTGTCACTTAGTGAACCTACTATTGGTTGTACCAAAATACCCATCAATGGGGGTAATATCCAGAAATAGCTCAAGTTGTGAGGGTCTGCACCTAGCGTGGCAAAGATACGTGAGATGTTAGCGCTTTGAAGTGCATACGCAATCTGTACCCCGAAGAATCCAAAGCTTAGGTTCCACAGGCTCCAAAATGGTAAATTCGGTTTTTGTTTCATATCTCTTTTTCTTTTGTTATAATCTTAATATACTATAGTGACTATAGGAACTATATTACTATACCCTATCTGGTAGTTCCCCTGATGATTAAGCGGGTTCTTACTATTCTTCGTTCCATCTTGCTACGAGGGATGGTTCCTTCCACATGTCCTATCAGGATGTCGGCGGCCTCTTCCCCGACTTTCGTGCCTCGTTGTTCCACTGTGGTCAGCATGGGGTCGCAGGCAACGGCACGTTGTCCGTTAGTAAAACCACAAATAGAGATGTCGTCGGGCACCTTGAATCCCATGCGCTTTGCCGTATAGAGGATGCCTATTGCCGTGTCATCGTTGACGGCAAAGAATCCATTGGGTGGGGCAGGGCTTTTAAGGATCTCTGGAGTAATCGCCTCTGCATCTGTCCGGTTGTCACAAATACGTACCAGTTCCGGATCAGGTTGGATGCCGTTTTTCAACAAGGCATCCCTGTAACCGTTATATCGGTTTTTGGAGATCTCCAGTGTCATTGCGGAACCATAATAGGCAATCCTGTTACACCCCGTTGCTATCAGATGCGACACAGCATTGAAGGCACCCATATAGTCATCCACCACCACGCGGCTAGCATTTACTCCCGTACAAATACGATCGTAGAAAACCAAGGGGACTCCTGCGTCTATCAGTCGCTGGAAGTGATCGTATCTCTGGGTGTCTTTAGCCTGGGACACGATGATGCCGCATACCTTGTTCTCGTAGAATGACTGGCATATTTTCACCTCTCGCTCATATCTCTCGTCACTTTGTGCCACCATGATACGATAACCGTGAGCTGATGCCTCTTCCTCGATGCCGGAAAGGATGGACGAGAAATAATAATGGGCAAACTCAGGGATAATGACCCCGATAACTTTCATAGGCTGTATCCGGGAATGACGCAGTGACTCTGCGATCATATTCGGTGTGAAGTTATGCTCCCTTGCATACTGCTGGATAGCAGCACGCCGCTCCGCAGAGATGCGGGGCGAGTCCTTCAGGGCTCGTGAGACGGTTGCCACACTGATACCTAGCTCACGAGCAATGTCCTTCATTGTCAAGGGGGTACGTTCTTCCATTTCCTGATTTTTAGTCTGATGATGCAAAGGTATAGAAAAGTTTCTTTCCTTATTCTTTTACCTTATTTATTTTATATATTATCTAACGTGCAAACGTTTGCATATCCTTAATAACGTTTTTAACTCAAAAAAAGTATGAACGAATGCAAACAACTCTTATCTTTGCATCAGAAATCGTGAGGATTTTACGAAACTTAAAACAATATATTAACTTAAAAATTCTAAGATGAAGCAGGTAAACATTACAACTCCGTTAAGGATGCTTGTCCTCTTATTAGGACTCTTTCTTTCGGTAGGAGCCTTTGCACAGATTGATGTCAAAGGTCATGTTAAAGATGCTCAGGGCGAACCGATTATCGGTGCGACGGTACGTGTGGTAGGTACTCAGACCGCTACTGTATCAGACTTCGATGGTAACTTCGCCTTGAAGGCTAATCAGGGTGCTGACATCAGCGTGTCGTATGTGGGTTATCAGACTCAGACCGTGAAGGCAGCGTCAAGTCTCGACATCACCCTTTTGGAGGATGCTGCAGTTCTCGACAATGTGGTTGTCATTGGTTACGGTCGTGCTAAGAAGACCGACTTGACTGGTTCTGTGACAGCTCTCAAGCCAGATGAGATGAACCATGGATTGCAGACTTCGGCACAGGACATGTTGCAAGGTAAGATCGCCGGTGTGAATATCACGAATAGTGGTGGTGAGCCAGGTGCTGGTGCAACCATCCGTATCCGTGGTGGATCCTCTCTGAATGCTTCCAATAACCCATTGATTGTGATTGATGGACTTGCTATGGACAGCTATGGTATGCAGGGTGCCTCTAACCCACTCAATCTGGTGAACCCAAATGATATCGAGAGCTTTACAGTGCTGAAGGATGCTTCCGCTACCGCCATCTATGGTAGCCGTGCTTCTAACGGTGTGATTATCATTACCACCAAGAAAGGACAGAAGAACTCCAAGCCACGTATCTCTTATAACGGTAATATCTCTATTAGTGCCGTGAAGAAGAAGATGGATGTGATGAACTCCGCTCAGTATCAGGCATATGTAAAGGATCGTGTGATGAGTGAAAAGGGGTTGACGGAAGAGCAGTATCTAGCCAGCGATTATTACAACAGTCTCGGCTATTTCGATGCAAATGGTAATCACCTCTTTGCAAACACGAACTGGCAAGATGAGATTTATCGTACAGCAGTCAGCACAGACCATAATATCACTGTAGCCGGTGGTATTAAGAACATGCCTTATCGTGTCTCTTTCGGCTATACCAATCAGAACGGTATCGTGAAGACCAGTAACTATCAGCGTTATACAGCCAGCGTGAACCTTTCTCCTTCATTCCTCGATGACCACTTGAACATTAACTTCAATGCAAAAGGAATGTATTCAAAGACAAAATATGCTAATGCTGGCTCTGCTATTGGTGGCGCAATCTATATGGATCCAACGAAACCTATCTATGATTACAACAAGGATAACGGTTATGGTGGATACTGGCAGTGGCCCGGTTCTACGGACTGGCAAGATCCTACATGGGGTAATACAGGTGTGAATACCTTTGCTACCGGTAACCCTGTTGCTGCACTCAATAACTATAGTGATGAGGGTAAGTCAAAGGCTTTGATTGGCAACATTGAGGCAGACTATAAGATTCATGGTTTTGAGGATTTGCATATCCATTTGAACATGGGTATGGATCTCAGCTCTGGTAAGACTAACAAGTCACAGAGTCCTTATAGCTATGCCTCTGGTACCTACTACTACGGAAACTATGGTTGGAACACCATGGATACCTATAACCTCTCACTCAGCCTTTATGCCCAATACATAAAGGATGTGGCAGAGATTCATCATTTTGATGTCATGGCAGGTTATGAGTGGCAGCACTTCCATAAGAAGAGTGACTATTTCTATTATGGACTCTATCCTTTAACTTCTCAGAAGGTAGACGAGGATGGTAATCCATTAGCAGGTGAATATTATTTGCCTTCAGAGAATACGCTCTATAAGACAGAAAACTACCTCGTATCATTCTTCGGTCGTTTCAACTACTCGTTGATGGATCGCTACATGTTGACCTTCACCCTGCGTGATGACGGTTCTTCTCGTTTCCATAAAGACAAGCGCTGGGGCGTATTCCCCTCTCTTGCACTTGCATGGAAGATCAATGAGGAGCCTTTCTTGAAAAAAGCCACTTGGCTGTCTGATTTGAAACTCCGTTTAGGATGGGGTATCACTGGTCAGCAGGAGGGTATCGGTGACTATACCTATATTGCTACTTATACACCAAACTCTCAGGGTGCCTATTATCCCTTGTTCGGTGATGGACGCACCTATCGTCCGGATGCATACAACCCCAATCTCACTTGGGAGAAGACAACTACATGGAATGCCGGTATCGACTTCGGAATCCTCAACAACCGTCTGACCATGAACTTTGATGTATATCATCGCAAGACGAAGGACCTGATTAATACTGTTACAGTTCCAGTAGGTACAAACTTTAAGAACAAGGTGACCAGTAATATCGGTTCACTGCACAATACCGGTTTCGAGTTTGCAGCTAACTGGCGTGCTATCCAGACAAAGGACTGGAACTGGCAGATTGGTTATAACCTTACTTATAACAAAAACGAGATTGACGAGTTGATAGCAAGTTCTGGCGAGGGCTATAAGATCCTTCATGGCGGTCTTGCCATTGGTGACGGTGGCTCTGATGGTGTGAAGGCATGGTCTGTAGGTCACCCAGTGGAGGCATACTATGTCTATCAGCAGGTCTATGATATGAACGGACAGCCTATTGAGGGACAATATGTAGACCGCAACGCTGATGGTATCATCAATATCAATGACCGTTATTTCTACAAGAAGAGTACTCCTGATGTGACGATGGGATTCACCTCTAAGTTGATGTGGAAGAAATGGGACTTCGGGTTCTCTCTTCGCGCCAGCATTAACAATTATGTATATAATGGTGTAGAGGCAGGTAACTCTAACCTCGTACTCTCAAATGTGTTCTTGGGTAATTCTTGGCACAATGTGATTGACATTGCTCGTCCAAAGAACTGGCAAACAGGAACAGTTGTTGGCGCTCTGAGTGACTATTATATCCAGAATGCCTCTTTCTTGAAATGTGATAATATTACGCTGGGTTATTCTTTCGACACCTTGTTCGGTCTGAAGGCGAGTGGTCGTGTGTATGCAACAGCTCAGAATGTATTTACAATCACTGATTATAAGGGACTCGATCCTGAAATTGACGGTGGCTATGATGGTAACATGTATCCACGTCCGTTTGTTGGAATACTTGGTTTGACCCTTAATTTCTAAATCTCATTCATTTAAAAGATTATAAGTTATGATACTGAATAAAATCAAATCATTGATTCCTGTAGCTGTTGCCGTTTTGGCTTTTGGCACCATGACGACATCATGCACAGGCGACCTTGATGTAGACAATATCAATCCGCAACAGACCAGTGAATTGGATACTGATGCTCTATTGAACAAGATATATTCTTGTTTTGCTCTCACAGGCCAGAAAGGTCCTGGCGATAACGATGATGCCTGGAAGGATATCCTTGACATCGATGAAGGACGTTCTGACTTATTCCGTAAGTCATGGGAGCTTAACGAACTTCCTACCGGAGAGGCAACATGGAGATGGGATGATACAGGTCTCCCTGAACTGATTGATAAAACATGGGGTGCTGACAACGCAAGCTCTGTTGGTCTGTACTATCGTTTGTTCTTCTCTATCACATTGTGTAACTACTATCTCGACCAAGTCCCCGAGGATGGTACATCAGATGTTCAACAGAAGCGTGCAGAGGTTCGTTTTATCCGTTCTCTTCTGTATTACTTTGTGATGGATTTCTATGCTAATGCTGCTTTCACAGAACATGTTAGCACAGAGGCTGGCGTTCGTTACACCCGTGCTCAGTACTATAATTATATTGAGAGTGAGTTGCTGGCTATCGAAGATGAACTTGCTAATCCAGGAGCCAACACTTACGGTCGCATAGACAAGGTTGCTGCATGGCTGTTGCTCTCTCGTCTCTATCTGAATGCAGAGGTATATACTGGTACTGCTCAGTGGGCAAAGGCTAAGGAATATGCAGACAAAGTTATCAAGAATGGTTATTATAAGCTTTGTACTGCTGGTGCCACTAACCCCAAGACAGGAGAAGTATATTCTGGCTATCAGATGTTGTTCCTTGCTGACAATGACACCAATGGTGCTCAGTATGAGAATATTTATCCCGTCCTGAATCACGGTATTGACACACAGAGTTACGGTTCAATGCACTTCCTGGTACTTGCCATGTACGACAAACCAACAGACGGTAAAATGGATATTGATATTCCCTCAGGAACAGACTGTGCTTGGGGTAAGTGTGGTAAGCTGACTGGCTATATTGTAGACAAGTTCTTTGGCGTGGGTGGTGAGGTACCTGCAGTAACAACAAAGACACAGGATATCACAACTGCTGCTGGCGACGACCGTGCATTGTTCTACACCACAGGCTTTACTCGTAATATCGAGGACCGCTCTGACAATCTGAATGGTTATGGATGTGTTAAGTTCCGTAACGTTCGTTCTGATGGCAATGTTACAAGTTCTATTGTCAAGGTTGACACAGACCTGCCTTTGATGCGTATCGCTGAGGCTTATCTGAACTATGCTGAGGCAGAGACCCGTATGAATGGCAGTACTTCTGATGCAGCCGAAAAGATAAACGAACTGCATAAGCGTGCTCATGCAGCTACCAAGACAAACTATTCTCTTGCTGAAATTCAGGATGAGTGGGTGAAGGAGTTCTGGTTTGAGGGAAGAAATCGTATGGATCAGGTTCGCTTCGGTACTTACAATGTTCCTGCATACCGTTACATCTATGGTATACCTGTTAACGACTTGCTTAACAACCCGAATCTGATACAGAATCCTGGTTATTAATAGACATACAAACATCAAATAGATTATGAATATGAAAAAGATATATAAAAGTCTGCTTTTCGCAATGGTAGCCTGCCTGCCTTTCCTTACATCCTGTAAGGACGACAATGGCAGTAATCCTACCATCTGGATCCCTGCGTCATTTGAACTCAATGAACCAGAGTTTGCAGCGAACAATGTCTATGATTTGCCATCTGCTACCACGTTGAATCTGACGACCTCACAACCTAATTATGGTGGCTGGCCTGCTGCAGTGACCTATGCCGTACAGATCTCTCTGGATGGCAAAGATGACAGTTGGAACGAGCTCAAGACAACGTATACCTCTACGAAGATCGGTATCAGTACCGCTGAGTTGAATGCTGCCGTATTGGATATGTATCGTAAAGCTCATGAGGATGCTGATCCTGAAGGTGTGATGCCGTTATACTTCCGTTTGCGTGCTTTCCTTGCAGGAACTGGTGAGCACTATGGAGAAGTTTTCTCTAATGTTATTCAGTTGAATGTACTGAGCTACGACACTCCGTCAGACGTTACATTACCAACAGCTATTTATGTATGTGGCAACTCCATTGATGATGCATGGAAGACATGGAAACCACTGACTCCTGTCTTCGACAGTGGCAAGAATAAGGACGGTCGTTTCTATACGATGATTTACAATGGTGCCGATGGCTTCAAGTGGGGCTACAAACCTGAAGACTGGTTCGGATATGATATGATTACCGAATTTGACAATCAGGTGGATGACCTGGAAATCACAGCAGATGGTGATGGTAACATCGTCTTCAGCAAGGCTGGTTGGTATGTTCTTGAGTTTATTTGCAAGATTGTAGGCAATGAGATCCAAGTAAAAGTAGTGGTTGCTCCTGGTAAGGCATGCGTTACTGGTAACTGCGTGGACAATGGTAGTTGGAGTGGCGTTGCGATGACGGCTCCTGAAGGCAAGGGCAACTGGACCTTCAGCGACTGGACTCCTGCAGCTGGTGATCCCGCTGAGCTCCGAGCCTTTATCGTTGTTCCTGGCGAGGATTGGTGGCGTACAGAGTTTACCGTTGTCGACGGCCAGATTGTATGGCGTGACAAGGAACACAACTGTGATGCTAACTGGCGTGATGACGTTGGCGAAGAATACTCTATCGCTGTTGCTGGTAAGACTCTGAAGGTGAACTTCGATAACAATACGGGTTCTGTAGAATAATGATTAAAATAATGAATCGTATGAAGAAACATATATTATTAGGTGGAATGCTGCTCTGTGCAGCAGCATTCACCTCCTGTAACGAGGACTTCAAAGACTGGGCGGATCCACAGTCGAATGCCCAGGGAAATCCTGCTGGTACGTATGGTATTACTGTCTCTCCAGGCAGTCAGGCTAATGTGGTGATGGATAATGCCACTGAGATGTCAGAGATCATTACAGTCACAGCAGGTCAGGAGGAGGTGTCAACCATTGTCCTGAAGGATATCACCATCGGTGGTCAGAAATTGCCTTATACTTTTGAGAAAGGTGTTATCTCCGTGAAGTCCGCACAGTTGGACTCTTTGGTAGAGGCTGTGACCCTTGACCGCTCTGCCACTCCTCATGCAGTGATAGTAAAGACGGAATGGTCTGCTGTTCTGGCAACGGGTGAGGCAGTCCCTGTTGAGTCAGAGACAGAGATTTCCGTCACTCCGTATTCAAACACTCCTGAGGTTGACCCTAAGGGCTACGCGATGTTGGGTCAGTGGCAAGGATGGGATCCCAGTAACCCTACATGGATGACTGAGGTGGAGCCGGGAGTCTATCAGGCTTTGGTGACTACGACGGATGCCGGTGACAACTGGTATAAGTTCTATAAGGGTTCTGGTTTTGATGCAGCCAGTTTCCCATGGGATGACGTAGCCTTAGGTTGCGCAGAAAATGGTGATGCTACATCTCCTAACTTGCTCGTTTGGAAGGATGACCCGCGTTTCGGTAAGTTCGAGACTCCTGTTATCAGCGGAGCTGGTCAGTGGCTGGTTACCCTTGATATGAACAAGTTCTGCTTCAAGTATGAGCCGAAGGAGACCAAGTATTATGTAGTTGGTGTTCCTAATGGTTGGAGTACGGAAAATAAGACTTGTCTGATGTATGCTCTCGGTGCCAATAAGTTCTCATACACTACGTCATGGAACAGTCAGTGGAGTATGAAATTCTGGTCTGAGGAACATTTCGGAGACTGGAATGCTGCATTTGGTGGTGAAAATGGCTCTACTGCAGCTACTGGTAGTCTTATCTTCGGCGGTGACGCTGATGGTTGTGGCGCCATTGGTCCAAGTGAGTCTCAGGTATGGGCTGTCTTCACTGCTGACATGGGAAGCAGAACATATGAATGGACTATCATTGATGCTCCTACGGCTGAATACAATGCTATCAGTGTGATTGGAGGCTTCAACGAATGGAAGGACGAAGGCGAGATAGAACTCACGCAGTTGGAGAGTGCTCCACATAACTGGTATGCTCGTGCTACCATCGCACAGGATACAGAGTTGAAGTTCCGTGCTAACCACAATTGGGATGTCAACTGGGGTGGCGACGGTAGTGCTGCTATCAGCGAGGATAAGTATTATGTGACTCCAGGTGGTGACAATATCATTGTCCCTGCAGGAACCTATGACTTCTTCCTGAATGATATCACAGGCAACTGGAGTATTGCTTGGGTAGCTGAATAATCCTTAAACTATAACCATGATCAGGCGGATAGGCTGGCAAAGGCCTGGTCCGCCTGATTTTAATTTAAAAGCGATGAAAAAAGTCTTTATAATATTAATAGGTACGTGTATGGCTTTGTCTGCCTCTGCACAACAACGGTATCTGGGTGGTGACCTGTCCATGCTGCCATCCTATGAGGAAGCTGGGACTGTCTATCGTGACTCGGCAGGAAAGAAGGTGGATCCTCTGACGTTCCTAAGACAGCAGGGATGGAATGCGGTACGTGTCCGGTTGTTTGTCGACCCGCAATTTGCCAAGAAGGAACACCAGGGGGAGGGCGTGTGCCAGGACCTGGACTATGTCATCCGTCTGTCGAGACAGGTGAAAAAGGCTGACCTTGCGCTGATGCTGGACTTCCATTATAGTGACACCTGGGCTGACCCTGCCAAGCAGTTTATGCCGAAGCGCTGGAAGGATGCGGCTCCTGAGACTTTGTCTGACTCGGTATATGCATATACTCGTCATTGTCTGCAACAGATGATTGCCGCAGGCTGTACTCCTGATATGATACAGGTGGGCAATGAGATTACCAATGGGATGATGTGGGAGGTAGGACGTGTCAATGCCGCAGGTAGTGAGGGCTTCGACGTGCTCTCCCGTTTGTTGAAGAGTGGTGTCCGTGCCTGTCGTGAACTCTGTCCGAAGGCAAAACTGATTATCCATACGGAGAAGGCTGGTGACTGGGCTGTCACCAAGAACTTCTATGAGCAGATGCGTAGCTGTCAGGTGGACTACGACATCATCGGACTGTCGTATTATCCGATGTGGCACGACCGCCTGCCTGTGCTCCACAACACCCTCGATTCCCTTGCTGTCCTGTTTCCCGACAAAGAGGTGATGATCGTAGAGACAGCTGCCTATTACTCTCATGAGCGTGATATCTGGTCGAAGGGACCGGATCAGTATAGCGAGTTCTATCCCATCACCACAGAGGGACAGCGTCTGTTTACGAAGGAACTGATGTCAGAGCTGCGTAAACATAAGCATGTGACAGGTGTGTTCTGGTGGTTCCCGGAGGAGAATGAGAGTGGGCGACAGGTCACTAACTACTGGCTCAACCGTGGTCTGTTCGACAATCATACGGGTCGTGCCAAGCCTGCACTCTATGAACTGAAATGGTGAGTCGCCTGCTGACGCGATGTCGGCAAGCGACTCTCTCATTGATAAGGAAATCCTTTACTTGACAATAAACTTTTTCCCGTTCTGGATATAAATGCCAGGGTGTAGGGATTTCTTGTCTTTCACTTGATGGCCGCTGAGAGTATAGATGCGATCATCGGTAGGACGTTGAGTAGAGATGGTGCGAATTCCTGTCAACTGACTGATTGTCTTGGTGGGAGTATCCGTTCCTTCTACATAATATCCGTTAACAACATATACTGCACCGTCGTAAGGACGTGGGTTATCACCATTCTTCGTGATAATGAAATTAGAGGGTGCCTTTGCGGCTTTGAAAGTGAACTTGTAAATATAATGTCCGTTTTCGGCAATTCCCATCAGTGTCATTGAAGGACGGTCACCCCAGCCTCCAGTGATTCCAAGCAGTTGTTGCTCAGTTACTCCATCTCCCCATGCCCAGATTTGATAATTGGCTTCTGTGGCAGTCTCAAAGAACAGACTGATTTCATCAGCACTATCAATAGTAGGAGTATAAACCTCTGGTGCAGGTATGTCTTCTTCTGGGAAGTTGCCCTTTACATAAACTCTATACCCTTTTGCCTCTAATGAGATGCTTTGTGAGGTAGAGAGATTTACTTGTTTACGGCTGGTTCCACTGCTGATAGTCTCGCTATTAAGCCACAGACTATATGCTCCTGCGGTAATTCCGGAGATAGTGGTATTTACCGTGGCTGTTCCGAAATTCAGTATAATGACGGCCTCGCTACTACCGTATTTACAACTGTATGCAAGTACGTTGTTAGAACTGCTGGTCAGCCAAGTCGTGGAATGATGCGTAGAGGCTGTCTTTCCATCTTTGAATGCGTCAATACTATGCTTCAAAGCATTCAAGGTTCGGATGGTATTGAGCATCTTCTTATCAGTGCTATTCCAGTCAATTTTCTGGTCTGTAAAATAGTTCAAGGCTTGATTACCGCCAATCTCCTGACCATTATAAATGAGAGGCATACCCCATACGGTATGTGCTAAGACGGTTAAAGGATAACGGTTATTACCATATTTCTGAGTCAGTGTCTTTTTGTCCTCATTATAATTCTGGTCGTGGTTTGTCAGATACACCATGCGCCCAAAACTAATGCTGTTTTGACCGTCAATCAGTTTGTTGGCGTTTGTTTTAAGTGAAGCAGCATAAACACCTGATGACCCATAATTGACAAGTGATGTCTGATACTGCCAGGCATAGTCATAATCAAAGCCGACAGATTTCAGTTTCGTAGCATCATTAGCAATGTCTGCCTCACCAAGGAAAGTAATCGTCTTGCCACTCTTATAGGATTTGATGAGTGGAATGGTTGTCTGCCAGTACGATGCGGGAATAGCATTGCTGCTGACAAAGTCACAACGGTAGCCGTCAATGTCCGCCTGGTCAATCCAGAACTTCAGACAGTTATTCATCGCAGTGACGAGGTCACTATTATTGTAATTCAACTGATAGACATCACTATAACCGTTTGGATGAATGAAGTTATTACCGCTTTTGCTATAATACTCAGGGTGTGAGGTTACCCAGTCAGCGTCCGTTGCAGTGTGATTAGGTACCCAGTCGAGCCATACCTCCATCTTCAATTCATGGGCACGGCTGACAAATGTCTTTAGGTCATCAATGGTTCCATAAGCGGGATTTACTTTTTGGAAATTAGTGGCTGCGTAAGGGCTGTTGATACCACCTCCTCGGGGATAGATAGGCATTAGCCACACAATATCCACACCGAGGGGTTTCAAGTCTCCCAGTTTGTCCTTAGCAGCGTTAAATGTACCGGCTGATGTAAACGCACCCACATTCATCTCGTAAATCACTTGATGACCTGCTTCATATTTTGTGGAGGAGGTGTTGATGGCATCAACATAGTCTGTCGCCATCATCTGAAAAGGCACTAGTGCCATTAGGAATACGAATATCTTTCTCATAATCTTTATTATTTATCTTTCAGTTGTAAAAGGGCGGTCCGTTCTTCCCAGAGCAGTCCGCCCGTGGTTAAAATTTTAACTCTAATTAAACAGTTGTACCTTTATGATGAAGCAGGTCATAACTGTTTTACGTATACCGCATATCCCTTAGCCGATATGGCAATCTCGGATGCAGTGTCAAGAGTGTGCTCTGTGGCAGATGGACCTTGTTCGATAGTCTTGTCATTAAGCCACTGAGTATATGTTCCGGCTTCTATGCCATTTACCTTCACGTTAACGTCTGATTTCCCTAAGTTCAATACCACTACCACATTGCCACGGTGATAGGCAAGTACCTGTGGGTTATCGGTCACCAGAAACTCCACGGGAGCGTCAGCAGCAAGTGAGGGCTGGGTATGATGCAATGCGATCAGTGTGCGTATAGTGTTCTGCATCTTACGGTCAACCTTATTCCACTGTACCTTGGCATCTGTAAAATAGTTAAGGATACCAGGATCACCAATTTCCTGTCCTTGATAGAGCAAGGGCATGCCATAGAATGTAAATTCCAGCACGGTAAGCAGATAACGGTTGTCACCATAAAAGTCCTTCAGCGTATGTCCCCCGTCGTTGTAGTTCTGATCGTGATTGGTCAGATACACCATACGGCGGTTCTTGATTGCCTTCGAGGCATTGAGGAATGTATCCAGGATAGTCTTCAGGGTATCAGCCTTCTCGCTGTCTTTGAATTTCCATGCCAATGCTCCTTGGAGATCCCACGCATAATCATAATCGAAACCACAGGAGTCAATACGGATATTCTCCTTATTGCTGATGTCAGTCTCGCTGAGCATCTCGATGCCCACACCTTTGCTTTTCAGTTCAGCAATGATGTTCTGCCAGTACTTCACTGGGATGGTGGGGCTGCTGACATAATCGCAGCGGAAACCGTCTACATGACATTGCTCTACCCAGAAGTTCAATGTATTATCCATCTCGTTGACTAATCCTTCGTTCTGGTAGTTCAGTTCATAGACATCACCCCACCCATGCGGATGTACCATCTGCCCTTTGGCGTCTTTCGTGAAATATTCCGGATGCTCCTTTACCCATGGATTCTCCACGGCGACATGATTAGGTACCCAATCGAGCCATACCTTCATTCCTTTGTCGTGAGCAGCGGCAATAAAATCTTTCAAATCGGTAATCGTGCCATAAGCGGGATTGATGGCTTTGAAATTCATGGAGGCATACGGGCTGTGCATCGTCTCTCCACGAGGATAGATAGGCATCAGCCACAAGATGTCTATGCCCAGCGTGTCAAGTCGTCCCAACTGCTCCTGTGCCGCCTTGAAAGTTCCTTCAGGGGTAAAGGCGCCGATGTTCAGTTGATAGATGACGCGGTTTTCCCTTCCAATGGGCACCGTGTTGTCCACCAAGAAGGTTTCTTTCCCAGGGTTGCAGGCTGCCAGAAGCAGCACTGCACCGAGGGATAGGAGCGTATATAAGCGTATTTTTCTCATACGGATTAGTTAGCGGTAAAAGTATAACTCTGATTGGCAATAATGGTAGCAATATCCTGCTGTACGCCTTCACCTTCACCGTTCAGGATAAGGTTATATTCCCCACCGTCATTAGGAAGTGGGAATACCAAAGTCCCGTTCGCATTGCTGATAGGTTTGATACCGCGCCAGCCGCCATATATCTCGCCAGATCCCCAGGCGTAAAGTCGTGGATCTGTATAACCTGACACATTTTGGATAGTCACCGTGTTGGTTGAGAGCTCCCAAGAGGTATTCACGTCGAAGAACATCATACCTGTAGTTGTAATGGCGGGACCGTCAATCTGAGAACCATTGCCGTTATCATTCAGAATAGGATTGAAGTTTCCGTTTGCAGGTAATTCGAAGAGATACCAGCCGTTGTCGGTCACCTTGACAGGGGCTGCACCAGGCCATCCGCCACATGCCTCACTATCGCCCCATACATAGAGATGAGGATCTGCATAGCCGATAGTGTTCTTTACAGCAATAATGACGTTCTCATCAATAGGCTCTGGACCAGGAGTAGGTGTGTCGCCACCAGGCTGATAATCCTTGTCGATAATCTCATATCCACCATCGAAGATGCGGATATAGATGTCGTGGTCAATCGTGAAGTTCAAATCGCCACCTTCCCATTGCACGCCATTATTGTTGTTGTTGGGGATGAGGTTGAGGTTCAGTCCTGTGTTAGCCTCACCCATGTCAAAATAGATATATTCATTCCCATTGATGGTCTGAGTGCCCGTAGGAGCCATTCCTGGCCATCCGCCGAATGCCTCTGCGTCGCCCCATGCATAGAGAGCTAATTCAGTCTGACTCGACTCATTGAGTACGAACAGTGCATAACCGTCATGCTTGACAGCGGGCTCTGGAGAGATTTCTTCAACGCCATCAGCGGTGATGCGTAGGTAGATATTGCGGTCGATGGTGAAGTTGAAGTCTTTCAGCTGTGAGCCGCCTCCCGCATTGTTGAAGATGAGGTTTTCGTTCAGACCGGCATTCTCTTCGCCGAAATCGAAATACTTCCAAGTTACACCGTCATGCTTCCATGTACCGGTAACCTCCATACCAGGCCATCCGCCGTTCAGGTCGTTCACATCACCCCACATATAGAGTGTCAGTGCGTCCCAACCAGTCTGATCATCCACATAGACGCAAAAGCCGTCGTGCTCAGGTTCTGGTGATTCACCGCCTTCCCAGTAGTAACTCTCCCAGTGCTGTCCCCAGATGTTGGTAAAAGTACCCACACCAGGATTGTCAGTATGATGAGCCAGTTCACCGTTGAGGTCGAGTTCCTTGCCCTGACTTACTGAGTAGAAGTAGAACCCATCGGCAAGTGACTTTCCGTTGACAAACGTCGAGGGATCTAGATAGACACCCCATTTAGCAGTGCTGGTGGGAGCTGCCATGAGTTTGTATTCCTCCTTGCCAATAGCCTCTTCCTCTCCGTTGAAAGCACCCAGAATGTAGATTTCCTCATTAGGAGTAGTACCAAATGGAGCGATGAACTCCAAGAGGATGCGGTCGGCGCGCGTCTCAAATTGCTGACGCTCATGATCGAACACAATGTCGTCGTTGCTCTTACAACCTGTCATCAATCCCGTCAGGGTGAGTACAGCCAGCAACAGACTATATAATCTCTTATTCATAGTTTTACTTGTTTACTTTTTTACCTTATAATATTTAATAGTTCGGATTCTGAACCAATCCGGGATTCACACTCAAAGCAGATTGTGGTAATGGATACCACTCATACTTGCGGTCACGTTTTGCAGGAAGCTCAAGTCCCGGTTCTGTAGCGCGTCCCCAGAACCACCATTGACCCTGTGTGAACTTGTCGAAGCGGCGCAAGTCGGTACGACGGCGATTGCCCTCACCCAAGTATTCCTTACCCCACTCAGAGAGTATCCAGTCCATGTCAAAGTTGCTAAAACCAGGACCAGGAATGCTCAGTGCACTGGTGCGGTCACCGCTCTTGAAGTAACGCTGACGGATTTCGTCCACATATTTCTTAGCTTCTGAAGCATTACCCTTGCGCATCTCACACTCGGCAACATTCAGATAAGCCTCCGCAAGACGGAACTGTACATCGTCGATAGACTTGAAACCACCATTGTCATCATTCGGATAGAGGGGATATTTCACCAGACGAATACCAGAGTTGGTCTCACCCCAGCGAGGACTCATGACTGTCTCGAGATCACGCCCTATGTTTTGGAAAGAGCCAATTTGGTCTACATATTTCAGACTCTGACCGTCACGGTCAGCATCTGCCGTCAGTACATCACCAGGCTCGAATACCTTACCGTCCTGTTCGAAGTGATAGTTGGCTTTCGCCAGTCCTTTCAGGAACATTCCCGGACCGTGTGTTTTGGTAATATTGTCATATACATAGTTCTGTTTGCGGATATCACGGTCGTCAAAGCGTTCGTAGGGAGCACCCAATTTGTCATTATAGGGAGCACTCAAGAAACAATTGGGGGTGTCGGTGCCTCCCAGTGGGTCTATGTTTCCGGAGTTGTCGAAGGATGGAACAAGACATACACAGTTCCAAGCCCCGATGCCGTCGTAAGTCTGTCCGTAGATAGCAGGATAGCAGTAATGCATGCCAACCATGGTGCGTACGTTCGAGATAGCGTTGGCGGCACCCTGTCCATCTTCAGCAGCCAGTGCGAAGATCACCTCTGGACATTTCACATTATCCATACTATAGAGGTCACGGTAGTTGTCGGTCAATCCATAGGTTCCGTATTTACCACTGATAATCTCCTTTGACAATGTCTCACATTCGTCATAGTGCTTCTCACCGATGAATACTTCAGCATTGAGCAGCAGACGGGCTTTCAGTAGACGGTTCATACCCTGATTGGCGCGGTTTACCATCGTGTGGTTGGCATCGTCTTGTGCCAGACTATTGACTGTCTCGTCCAGTTCAGTAGCGATGAAATCGTAAATCAGTTTACATGAGGTGTTGAAGTCAGGATCAGCCGTTCCAGGCACCTCACTGCCAGCCGATGTGTTCAAAGGCAGTGCACCACCCCAGAGTTCGAAGATACAGTAGTAGTTCCATGCACGAAGTGTGCGAACCTCTGCTACATACTGTGCCAAAGCATTTTCTGTCATACCAAGACTGGCAGCATTCAGACCTTCCAGATCGCTCAACAACAGGTTGGAGAGTCCGATGGCTGTCCATGCGCCTTTCCACGCATTCTCAATGATAGTCGATTCGGAGTTCCAGTTATGCCACGAAAGAACAGTCTTCATGGCTTCGTCCCATCCCCACAGACCACCGTTCCACACACGCCAGGTCAGTTGGTCGGCAGGATATTCTGAAAGGTGGAAGAAATTCTCACCAGCCAGTGTGCTGGAAGTCTGACCGTAGATAGCTGCTACGGCACCTTTCACACTTTCCTCATTCTGGTAGTAAACACCGGCATCAATACGGTCGTACACCTTCTCATCCAAATCGGTACAAGCCGTCAGTCCCAGTCCAACAACCATTGCTATGATGCTATATTTGATTGCTTTCATAACTTTCTAATCTTTAATTAATCAGTTCTTCTATTATATATTAGTGGAATCTCAGTGTTACACCGAGACTTACCTGCGTAGCCTGTGGATAGGCGCTATTTGTGTCTATACCTGGGGTAATACCATTGGAGGTAACGATAGAAGGGTCATTCCCTTCGTAGGCTGTCAGCGTGAAGAGATTCTTTGCTGTCAGATAGACACGCAGACTCTCAATCAGTTCACGCTTCTTTGGTGTGAAGGTGTAACCCACTGTCACGTTGTCGAGTTTAAAGTAGTTGCCGTTCTCCAGGAAGTAACTGCTGATAACACCACCACCAGAGGTGATATTATTATAGTCGGTATAGGCAGTGCGCAGTACGTTGTCGGTACCACATCCTTTCAGTCCCATACCATATTTGCGCATATTGAATATCTTATACCCTAAGGCACTGCGGAATAGCATGCTCAGGTCGAAGTTCTTGTAGCGGAAAGAGTTGCTCCACGACAAGAAGTGTTTCGGGGCACCGTTGCCGATGTTGCGCTTCCAAGCGGGATCTGCCTGAGCCACTGGTCTTGCCTCTCCCTCATTATCGTAGATCAGCA
>ERZ809504.16-NODE-16-length-27128-cov-5.874229_pt1 | contig 27128 bp, 18 predicted proteins | sample MGYA00521273_ERZ809504 | MGnify/ENA primary metagenome ERZ809504 (study PRJEB31581, sample SAMEA3312979) | metagenome | study: EMG produced TPA metagenomics assembly of the PRJEB8939 data set (Metagenomic analyses of Rumen microbiomes reveals...
GAGATCTACACTCTTTCCCTACACGACGCTCTTCCGATCTAGCTATCCTGGACATGGACGGCAGCACGGCGGTCACCATCAACTATGAAAGGATACGGGAGGATGCGCGCTGGGACGGGCTGAAGGGATACCTGACCAACACGGATATACCCACTGAGGATGTCGTGGCCGCCTACCACAACCTGTGGAACGTGGAGCGGGCATTCCGCATAGCCAAGTCGAAGATAGAGATACGCCCCATGTTCCACTTCACCCGGAGGAGAATCGAGGCGCACATCTGCATCTGCTTCGTGGCGCTGAAAATGTACAAGGAACTGGAGCGGATGCTCAAACTCTCCGGCATTGGGATGAGCGTGGACAAGGTGCTAAACATGGCAAAGACCGTGACCACCATCAGCATCTACATGCCGGAAAACAAGACACACCTCATCCGAACAATGCCCATGAAACGCCACCAACCCATCGCCATCCTATTTGAAGATGAGTTTTGGGAGGCGCATTGACGAAGTCAGGAAATTTCTCAATTTAGACACAAAAAAAGGCCGGACCCCCTTTCGGAAATCCGACCTTGAACTCTTGAGCCACTTAAACTTCTTAAACTTTTAAGCCATAATCAGACACACAACAGCCATCAAGCTTCATACGGCATGATAATAATTTGCTCCGTTCTTGTATTGTATCGCAAATAAGGCTCAATCATGTTTCTCTCTGCTTCACACTGTTGCAGTTCTTCTTGAGTGAAATCCACAATCGGATCTGCTTGTTTCTTTAGTTGGTAATCATCCACCATCTTTTCAAACTCCTCGTCGCTCAATTTACTGAAATATCTGCAATGAGCCAACTGGTATGCTGCCTCTGAAAAGCAACATTCTTCCGCAACAATGCGCTTGGCTTTGAGTTCAATCATCTCTGACGGCTGTATCTGCCCCGATTGGTCGAACAGCCAGTAGAGGATACTTGTACACCCTGAATGATACCTAAACGGTATCGCTGTTGCAATGGTGTTGAAGCCTTCTTTCTCATCGAGTCTCTTCACATAACCCGCTTGCCTCACAGGGCGCGATTGGGGCTGCATCCCTATCGGGCGAAAGGCACCGTCAGAAGCGAAATCCGGATTGGCCTGATAAACATAAAAAACGCCCACATCTTCCTTTGTGTGCTTCTCGTAAATATCACGTTCTCCTACGGGGTTACTTTTATAGTCACAGCAGGCAAAAAACGCGGCCACCCATTTGTCGGCGGTTACATCAAGAAAAGGAGTCTTGATGCCATAGTGTTGGGCCAAAGCCTCATCGTCAATATGAAGGCTATGGTGTTCGTCCCTTCCGTTGCCCAAATGGTTTGATAAGCCAATGTTGAATAACGTTGATGAAGGATGCTTGTGAAGCAATATGGAAAACTCGCACATTTTGAGCAGCTCAACAAACTGCTGTTTCTTGCTCAAATTGCGATACAGCGAAGCGTAGCATGGATTGTACTTTATAGTCTGGCCTCTATAGAAAAGGTTCTTCACAAGGCCTTGAGCCAAGTAAACATATTTCCCCTCAGGGTTGACAACAGTTTCAATCTTGCCGTCCTCATCGTGAGCACCGGTACCCAATTGGGCAAAAGGAGACTTTCTGTCATACAACACACCATACCGTTCTTCGTCATAGCACACCACTTCCAGCACTTCAAGAATATTGGGCAGTTTCTCAGGATGACTCTCATCCAATCCCCCTAACAGTTTTGTCACCATCGACTGCTTGCTGTCAAACTCAGGATACAACTTGGCAATATGCCCAACCTCTTCATAGGTGATTACATGGTAATCGCAATCCTTAAACGCCGACTCCTTTTGCAGTTCTTCTTCTTTTTTCAATTGGCCTAAGCGAGTCCTCTCAACCGGTACGAGGTTGGGCCTGTGAACTGTTTCACGGGCTGGGATTTTGCAGACGGTTGTGATGTTTGAGGCTGCTTCCCTGAACATTGCCGCCCCTTCTGGGTCTAATTTGCCATATTGGATGGAAAGGAGCTCATACTGTGTTCTAATGAAAGTATCTGTGAAATCTTTCAAATCGTCCAAGCCCGTCTCCTTGAATAAGGTTCTGGCCTTCCAAAAGAAAGACAATGCGATGGATGGGAACCGCCTTGTGCAGAGTGTTGCCATCAGCAGCGAGTCGCAAGCCAGCTCGAAGGGCTGATAATGTTGGTTGCGCCTTCCTCGCAACTCTGCCAACATATCAAACACAAAATAGATGTCTTCTTGAACCCTCCCAAAGTACAGGGTTTCCATTACATCTATCATGCTCAGCACAGCCTCCTGAACCCATGAGTGATTCATCTGAAGCATAGCCCTGTTGAAGGCATACATATACATCAGCCGAGGCGGGGCTACTACTTGATTGATGACGACACGGCCATTAGTGCCGACATACTGTATCATCTCCTCATCCAGTTTGTCGGCCTCGTCCAGCTTCCCTTCCTGCAGCAGCGAAGCCAAAGCTTCGTTCATCTGAAACAGTTTATTGGCATCAATTTTTCGCATCGGGTTTTAATACCTTGAATATACTTAAAGAATTGATTACGCATCCAACCAATCCTCTTGTATTTGATTAAGCTTTATTTCTTTTTTCAAATGATTGCTCACCACAAGCATCGTGTGGTTGGCTTGATTGTCTTTACCTTTATAGTTGTCGATAAGTTTTATGCCTTTGTCTTGCAAAAAAGCATAATCTCTAAACTCTTCTGGATGTTGGATGATTTTGGTCTTCCAAAAAGAAGTCACAAAGTAGTTGATGACGCTCACAATGCCATGACCCATCACCTGCACTAACTGCTCTTCAAGCTTCGGAAGCACTGATATTAAAAGTGAAAAGGCATAGTCCGCTTCAAAATGGACCGCCGTGATCAAGTACGCACAGATATAGACAGTGTACCTCTTGTTGATGTCCAGTTTGTTGATTTCAGCTATATAATTTCGGTCATACACATCACGCTCGACAGCATCTCTCACCATTTTCATACACTCCTCATCATCAGTGGCCGTATAACTTGCAAGAACCTCTTTAATCATTTCCAAACCTGTTTTTTCCCCTCGCATTTCAGAGACCAATGCACCCATTAATGACGGTATTATTTGGAACTCAACAAAATCCTGGTCAATATTCCCCATGACAACACCTGGGTGCCTCTGATGTGTCAAATACCTTGCTTTAACAGATTGTTCATTGATGTATTTTATTGCATTATATTCATTTCTCACTATAAACAAAGGGAGAAGAAGGAATAACATATAATGCGTTTCCTGAACCTCTCCTCTTTTTTTGCTTGCTTCTATTGACTTACACGCCCATTCATACGACAGGTCATTCATCATCAAACTATTACAAACATCACTCATTTGGTAACATGTAACGTATTGCCTATCCTCGGTGTATAAATCATCCAACCCCTGCAAATCATTCTCCGTAAACATGCCATGATGCGGAACTGCCTGATCGCCTGGCAAATCACTTCCCTTTATATCTCTTGATACATAATTCAACAAGCAATTGCAGAGACACAGATAAGTCTTGGCAAAACGCCTCCCATTCTCCGCCTGCGGCAGAACAAACGACACGCATGACGACAAGGCATCTACCGCCTTTACTCTTTGTCCATCACACCAGTAAGCGTATGACAATTCACCGTAACACTGATAATACTCAAACACACTCACTCGATGCCCTTCATCCTCAGCATACCCAAGAGCTTCTTCCAATAAGGCGATGCAACGTTTAACATCCGTTTGTGCTATCACGTATGCATACAACTGCTTCAAATGAAGTTGTACATTGGGGACTAAATCCGTATAACTTGAACCTATTACACTTTCGTAATACTTAAAAGTGTCTTCACTCTTGTCACCCGACCTGTAAAATGAGTTGGCCATAGCCCCGTTTAACAGAATTATAGCCAATGGATACTCTTTATATTTATCGTATCCTTGCAAGTACAAAGCCTGAGCTTCGGCATAACGGCCACCAGAAGTATACAGATCCATTATTTGTGCCAAGCAGGTTATCGCCAATTCGGGACAATTGCTATTATCAGCTTTGTCTTTAATACGAGCAAGAGCCTCTAACCTGCTGTCATAACTGGCATCTTTAAGGTAATAAACCGCAAACCTTGTAATGGACAAATAGCAATGTTCGCATATCATCCTGTCATCATGGGCATATTCAATTTGCGACGATCTGAAAGTATCCAGCCAACTTAAATATTTATCTTCCGTGGAGAGTTGTAGTAAGAAAAACCAAATGTTAGTGTCAAACAATTGCATTGACTCTCCCAGCTTTGAAACGAAGTCCTGTGTACCATCCTTGGGCAGTGCCTTATATTCTTCATAAAACTTCAAGCCATCAGCCACATCTTCTTCCTGCCAACACAACATTGTAACGGTACTATAGAAGAACGCCCTGAATTGTGAATCTTGATTAGCCTGTACCAGTTGCTTTAAATCCCACAATAGATATTGTCGTTTAGCTTTTGATAAATCATCTATCAAGAGCAACTGAGCTATACGCACACCTATTCTTACGTCGATTGACATCTCAACAGGCAACGCAAGATCAATCCACACGGCTCTCAACAGGCTTCCTTTCGGAACTTTCACATTCGCTTCATGGAGCTTACTCAGCACCGTAATGAGCATCATGCCTGCTTCGTCATACCCGTCTGCCTTAATAGCATAATTAAGGAAACCCATTACCTCTACTTCACCCAATGATTGTTTGAGATGTAAAATAGCATCGGCTAAAACCTTATAACAAGCTTTCTTACTATCATCAGTCACATCTGCAACCCAGGCTTTTCCAAATAGTGGATTCACTTTGAACACCCCATTATCACCCGACACCCAACTTGGCATCAGGTCATAGAGTCGCTTACGTGGCTCATCTATTTGCGGGCTAATATTTGCCAGCTTACAAACCGTTTCCTCGTTGAAATCTCCAATAACAAGCAGTAAACGATTAAACAAGCTTCTTGTATCTTTGTCCTTGATGATTTTGCCCATTAAATCCGATAATGAGCGGATCAAATCCGTATCAAATGAATAATTCAGCAAAGAAGAAAAGTTGTTCTCATTAACTTTCCATCCTATTGACGACAGATACGAACACAGTGTACGCACAAGCACAGGATGACCGCCGCTAAATCCAGCGATGAAGGCATTGCAATCGAAAGTGGGATGGTAAGTTCCAACCAATTCACCAACTTCTGACACTGTCAACAAAGGAACCTCTATCTGCTCGATTCTGGAAAAATCCAGATTGTTAAGATTGGCATTCAAAGGCGCTGATGTAACAATCACGCCAATACCTTCAGAATTGTCCGTCAACAAACATCTTACCAGATACTCAAGGTTAGAGGGGAGAACATTATCCAACACATTCACGCCAGGTCTCTTTTTCAAGATAAGCTCAGCCAGCGTTGACTTTCCGACCCTTAATGCGCCATGCAATATCAATAGCTTGCCTGACTCAATAACTTTTATGCATTGGTCAACCAATTTTTCACGACCGATGATATGCGGCTGTTCACCTGCTTGTGCCACCTCACCACCCTGCAGTGTTGTTAGCGTGATAGCCTGCATTTCAGGATTAGTAATCAGTTTTTTAATATAGTCAAGCTTTTCTGATATCTCTTTATGTTCTTCGTGGCTTTCATTTCCTTTTTCTTTGATCTCCGCTAAAAGCTTATCAATACCATTCTGTATTTCTGCAAGTTTCTTTTCTGATGTAGACTTACCTTTCAACAGGGTGTATCCAAGCAACCATTTGTCTCTTGCAACCTCTTGGGCGAACAGTTCTGACAATTTTTCATAAACATGGTTGTTTGTGGCTAATATATCCTCTTTCTTTGATGCATCTTGAAGCATCTCCAGATAATCGCTATAATTCCGTCTTGCCTCATTGCCCACCATATCAGGGTCGGCATAAAATTGGCAAATAGCTCTCTCAAACGCTTTTTTATAGCGCTTTTCGAAAGCACGATTTTTCCCTATAACCTCAACCAACGACACACCTGTGCCATATATTGCTGATGCCAAAAGACCTTGAAAAACCGGATTTAAAAACAGACTATACATATCATCTCAAAGTAAACGCAGAGGTTTATTTATGATGCGCTTGAAATATATCAGAGTACATTTTTGAAAAACACCTGTGATTTTGCTGACGGTATTTAACACCGAAAATGTCGTTCTCAATATCCCTTTCTGATTTGGAGCAGCCAAACAAACTTTTCAGCATCTTAATCTTCGATTTTGGGTAGTCAACCAACAAGTCATGTGGTCGTAAGGCTTCGTTTTTATGGTAGTTATACTTTTGAGGGAATATATTGTGCCGAAAGTGTGTATAAAAGTTCCTGTCCCCCTGATCCGTTGGCACGGGGCAATTAACATTTATTCTAGATTGTTTTTATTGAGTCACGATCCGTGAATCTGTGACTTGAAGACTTTACTCCATAATTCCTGGTCGTTCTGGTTGGGCAAGCGTTGCATCTCAAAAAACTCTTGAGGTTGATAATCGTCGGAGAAATGCACATATCGCATGACCTGCACCACGGTTTCCATGATATGGGAGAGGCTTCGGGCGTTCTTGTCCATCATCAGCCACAGCAAACCTTGACCTATCTTCCCTATCAAACCTCCTTTTCTGGCCCCATTATCGATCCAGAACAAGATGCGGTCGCCCATCTTGTCCAACCCATTGCGAATAGGATGCTTCCGATAGGTCAAACTGAAATGGCTCATCTGTTTGCAAACCACCCTGTCCAGTGCCCCATAAGCCCAAGAGCAATGGCTGAACACCATCATTCCCGTCAATTTATACATCCAATCAATATGTTGTTTTGCACGCGCTTCCGGGACTTTCAACACCACTGCATGTTCTGTGTCACAAAAAGCATCCAACCATAGTTTCAAAAGCGTATACAGATGCAGGGATTTGTCCAGTTGCCGCGACACCTTTCTGTCCAGATAGATCTGATAGTCTTTTTTTAAATCCTTCATTCTATCATAGAATGCATCGAAACTGACTTCGTCTACAAAGGCTCTGGGATATTCGAAATGGAAGGTGTCCACATCAAAATAGCCGAGTATCGTTTCTGCGTTTTCCGCTTCTTCCAAGGTGGCGTCTTGAAGTTCCTGAGCTTCAAAGAAAGCCTTTAGTATATGCTCATACCCGTCGATGCGTTCGACTGCCAGCTTGCCCTCAATCTTGATTTCCCGCTTGCGCCTATTTTGATAATAGGCTGCAAAGAGTGCCAAAACGACTCCCGGCACCAAAACGTTGAGAACCGAGAAGACCCCTTCCCACATATATTGAGGCATTGACATCCGTATTTAATGTGACACCATACAGGCTGCCATTCCCTGCGCTATGGCTCTCGTTATGACCTTTTTGATTTCCTCATTCTTTGAAATCAGTTTCGTCTTGGACAGCTCGCTCATGATGGGTCCTTCGGGATCGTTGAAGAAATCGTAGGTATACTCTATCCCGTCACGATGATTGAAAGAAAGTTTCTTGAAACTCTGTTTCATTGTGGCAATCACCTTATCCATCTGTTCCACCAACTCGTCCTGAAGCACCATTCCGATCTCAACGGTCATCAACCTTTCCGCCGCTTTCACCTCTTCCCTGTCCAGAGACAAGCCCTCGTTGACAAACTGCTCTTCAACCATCACCAAAAACCTTCTAAAACACGCGAAGTAGTTTTGAAACCGTAAGGTTTGTATCAAAACATCGTTGTCGAAATACAACCTTTTTGCAGAGATATAATTGTCAACACCGAGAAACTCCTCCGTCAGGCTTTGAGGCGAATCGAAAATGGACAAGAGTTGGTTTGAATTGATCGGATTGAATTCGACGCCTTCGTTCCTCAGCTCCAGCAGGGCGGTCCTATGAAGGTCGGATGGAATGATTACCACCGATTTCAGCGCTTCCAACTTGCCGCTCAATTCCTCGTAGATATCCAATTTACGCTTCAGCAGGGTCCCCTCCACGGCATTGATTTCACTCTTCCTGCCAAACAACAACGTAGAGATCCATGCAACCACGATACCGCCCAATGTGAGGACAAGCAGTTGCATGATGCCTTTTCCAATATAATCGGGAAGTTGGCCTATCGTCTCAACTATTGTTGTTGCGAATCTCATCGTTATAATACTTTGCATAACAATCACCAAACTCGGCAATCAGTCCAACCAATTGGTCATGGTTCTCCAAAATTGAGGGATTATCGGCAAACAACTTGTCGAAATGCACCAAGGGAAACAGCGTTAACAGGTCTTCATGATATTTCAGCAGCTGAGAGCGGCCGTATTCACGATGCAATACCTGATAATAGAACCAATTCACCATTTTATTCCAACGTCCCTCATCATCTTTATCAATGACGCATTCGCAATAAGCCGTGGCTTTTTTAATACTTCGGGTCTTCATCGACTCCGAATAGACGCCTGCGATTTTAATGTCACTCAGTCTGTCGCGCAACAAACCATCGATATCGTTGAAAAAGCGGTTCACATCTTCTTGTAGGGCGATGCCCATCGTTTGGCAAGCCAGCCTACTGTTTTCGCGGATGGTCTCCTCATCAAAATGCCACCTTTCGTTGTATTCGACACGAATGAATATGCCGAGGAAGTCTATCGCGTCATCCAACCAATACTGAAAGCTGGTGAGTTTCCTTTTCAGTGTCTCGTCAATAAAACCTTCTTCCTTATTCAACATTCGGTTGAACTCAACGCCAAACTGAATCAGTTTTTCTGGTGAGTCGAAGAAGGAAGCATACTCCATACCTTGGTAACCAATCTTGAATCTCCGAGAGGAAAGCAGGCTCCTAAACCAGTTTTCTTGTTGGCTTGGAGGTGCTATCACGCGCTTCATGTCCATCACCCAACGGTGGATGTTCTTATAGGTGTCAACCCTCCATTCCAGAACCGATCCCTTAATGTCGGTGACGACATCCTTGCGCTTCACGAACACATTGGTCAGATAGGCCAGAAGCAATGTCACTAAGACATACCTAATGACCAAAAACAAGATATTCCAGGTGGCAGAGGTAAGATTTAGGAAGGGTTGGTCCATGAGGTAAAACTTGAGCTATGCTGAGCGAGAAGGAGGAAGACGAAGTCAAACCTTCAACTCTAAACTTTATAATAAGAAGCGTACCACTCCGCGAACTTCCTCAACCCCTCCCTCAACGTAATCTTCGGTGTAAACCCAAAATCCCTCTCCAGTGCCGTAGCATCCGCATACGTGGTCGGTACATCGCCAGGCTGCATCGGTACCAGCTGTTTGTGTGCTTCAAAATCATAGTCCTGCGGCAGCACACCGGCACGAAGCAGCTCCTCTTGCAAGGTCTGCACAAAGTCCAGCAGGTTCTCCGGCTGGCCGCCACCAATGTTGTAGACTGCGTATGGAGCCAGAGGCAGGCCGTCTTCGCCATTGCGTTTCTCAGGGGCTTTGGCCATCACTCGCACAATGCCTTCCACAATGTCGTCCACGTAGGTGAAGTCGCGGCGGCAGTTGCCGTAGTTGTAGATCTGGATGGTTTCGCCACGCACCAGCTTGTTGGTGAAGCCGAAATAGGCCATGTCGGGCCGACCGGCAGGGCCATACACGGTGAAGAACCTCAGTCCTGTGCTGGGGATGTTGTAGAGCTTCGAATAGCAATGGGCAAACAGCTCGTTGCTCTTCTTGGTGGCGGCATAAAGCGAAACGGGGTTGTCCACCCTGTCCTCCACCGCAAAAGGTACTTTCTTGTTGCCGCCATAGACGCTCGATGATGATGCATACACAAGATGTTCCACGGGGTTGTGGCGGCAGGCTTCGAGGATGTTGTAGAAACCAATGATGTTGCTTTCAATATACACGTCAGGGTTCTCAATGCTGTAGCGAACACCCGCTTGTGCAGCAAGGTTCACCACCACATCGAACTTATAGTCCTCAAAGAGTTTATCCACCAAAGCCTTGTCTGCTATTGAGCCTTTCACGAACTTATAGTTCACCCCTTCGGGAACCATCGTTTCAAGTTCCTTCAAGCGATACTCTTTCAAACTGACATCGTAATAGGCATTCATATTATCGATGTTCACAATCGTTGCGCCCTTCACGTCCTTAAACAAGCGCTTTATCAGGTTCGAGCCGATAAACCCGGCACCACCAGTCACAAGAATGTTCTTCATTATGAAAAAGGTAATTTTGTTATTCTAAAACAGTAAGCACCTAAGCTATTAAGCAACAATCGCACTCTTGATGGTCTCCACGATATACTTCACATCCTCATCGCTGACATACGGTCCGGCAGGCAAACACATACCCACTTTGAAGATGGCCTCTGAAACGCCATTGACGTAAGCTGGGCAATTCTTATAAACGGGTTGTTTGTGCATAGGTTTCCATACGGGACGAGCCTCAATGCCAGCGGCATCCATGAACACACGCAGAGCCTCAACGTTATCGTTCGGTTGACAATCGGTAACAGCTGATGAAGCGGCATGAATCACTCCAGCTGCACCGCCTACAGCACCCTGCACGATGGTCTTGTAAGCGTTTTCTTGGCCTTTGATTTTGACGTTCTCGTCCAACGTGATAGTGCAAAGCCAATAGTTGCTGTCGTACTCACCAGTGGCAGGTTGAGCGTGGACATGGATTCCAGGTACATCGGCCAGCAAATCCTCGTAAATCTTCTGCACGTGCTTATGGTGGGCGATATGGTCATTCACTACCGTCATCTGTCCACGGCCAATGCCAGCGCAAATATTTGACATTCTATAATTGAAGCCAATCTTCTCGTGTTGATAGTATGGATAGCTCTCGCGGTACTGCGTGGCGTACATCATAATTTCGCGCCAATCCTCCTCATTATTAGTTACCAAAGCACCGCCGCCCGAGGTGGTAATCATCTTGTTGCCATTGAAGCTAAGCACGCCGTATTTTCCGAAAGTACCCAACACCTGACCTTTCCAGCGGCTTCCGAAACCTTCGGCCGCATCTTCAACAACAGGTATGTCATACTTGTTGGCAATGGCCATAATCTTATTAATCTGATAAGGCATTCCGTATAAAGCCACCGGCACAATCGCTTTTGGCTTCTTGCCCGTCTTGGCAATTCTATCTTTGATAGCCTCTTCCAACAACTCTGGATCCATATTCCATGTGTCTTTCTCCGAGTCAATAAAGATTGGTGTTGCCCCAAGATAGGTAATCGGGTGCGAAGAAGCACAGAAAGTAAATGATTGCACACAAACCTCATCCCCGGCCTTCACCCCGCAGTTAATCAAAGCAAGATGAACAGCGGCAGTACCGCTCGAAAGAGCAACCACCCGCTTTGCAAGGGGAGCCTCATTCCGGCCTTGAGCCGGAATCTCATTCACGAAAGCCTCTAAATCGGCCTCAAATCCATTCACATTCGGCCCCAACGGAACCACCCAGTTCGTATCAAATGCTTCCTTGATATACTTTTGTTCCAAACCCGCCTCGCTCATGTGAGCCAAGCATAAATAAATACGTTTTTTATCAGCCATAATATGTTTATTTTATCAATTATTTCACCTTTTGTCTAGATTTATATGTGCATCATGATAATCTAGACACTTTGTCCAAATTCTTGTCTAGATTCCATCCTCAAGTAGAAGTTTCGAGACACTTTGTCTTCAAAACTGTCCCGAAACAAAGATGTTATTAATCCATTTTCACATTCATTTCATTTCTTCCAACACCCTCTCCAAATCCCTGTCTATCTCAAACTTCGAGACCTTACGCATGTCTATTTTATTCATAATAAAATCCAATCGCTGAAGAATATTGGTCTTTTTCCTTGACAATCTGAAGATTCCTAATATCGAGTAAACTTCACATACGAATAGCACAATCATTGCCGCAACGAGAATACACTTGACCAAAACATCATCACTTTGACCTCCACACTCTGTTAACTTCGAAAATAAAAACACTTGTGCAATAATGCATCCAAAGATTAATAAAGCAAAGCTAAAAATCTTACAGCTAAACAGGTTGTCAAACTCATTCTTCTTTTTTGCCACAATCTCCCTTACATCTTTCAATTCATTCAGTTCGTTGTGCTGGTTTTGAAATGCCTCAGATAAAAAATGGATAAAACCCTCCTTATCATCAAGATACCCATTTATCGCCTGCCAAGATTCTTTACATGATTCTTTATTCTTATCATATTCGTTGTTTATCTTATCCTGATTGGACCTGAATGCTTCCTTCAATGCCTTAATCCGAGCATTTTTTTTATCAAGTATTGAGTTCACTATTTGTAAAAGATCCGCTTTCCCCTCTTCCCCTTTCTTTAGAACACCCTCCAGTTTTTGTTCCATTGTACGTTTCTGTTCATCAGTTTCATCATCACCCTCTTTATCTTGAAACAAACCGTCGTCAAAAGGCAATGCTTTACTCAAAAATGTATCATTTACCTTTCTCAAATGTTTGCCCAACTCATTATTGAAATCGGGCCAATTCAAATCTGCCATATCTTTGTTGTTTAATATTCTGTGTTAATATAAAGTGAATCGTCAAATCGTTCCCTCAACATCTTAAGCAATGTTTCAGCATCCGTTTCATCCTGTGCCTTCTCAAACGAGCTTATTTTGTTTACATTTGATTGTTCATACATCTTTTCCAACTCCCTGCGTTTTGAATAAATCAAACCACTGTTGAGCATATACCGTTCATCGGCAAGGTTAAACTGACACGTATCGTTGTGCAGGTCGTCGTTCAGGATATACATATTTCCAATGAGATTCTTATATGCCAAGCCCTCACTGTTGATGTCACGAGCCATCCGGTAATACTTGATGGCCATCTCAGCTGAATAGTTGGTGTAGATATGATGAATGGTAGCATCATCCATGTCGTGCCGTAAATTAAGCAGCAACTTGGAATAGAGATAACCAAACGCATCCTTATACGAGATTCCTTCGTTATCCATCAAAGCAACACAATTCTTCATCAATGTCTCCAACTCATTATTATCCACGCCCGTGTTTCTTGAGGACATCTTAACAACCGCCTTTTTCCCTTCTTCATTCTTTTCTTTCTCGTATCTATAATAGATGTACAAGTCGTACAGCAATTCGTAATACTTCGACCACTCCCACAGCATGTCATATATTTCAGCCACAAAACTGTTTGAGAATGTGGTGATATGGTTGTGGGGTGTGAGCGTTTTCAACACATTTGTCAAACAAACCATGGAATCATAAACCAAGAAATTCAAGATTTCAAGTTTTGAACGTACCGAACCGTCTGCTCTAAATATCTTTTGATACAATGATTCCTTATCGTTTGGACTCAAAAAATTCTTTAGTTTTTCATAAAACACTTTGTGGTGCTCCAGGTTTGGATTGACAACACCATCCATGCAAGCTTCGCGCTCAGGTCTCAATACTTCGCCACCCAACACATCATGCAAAACCAAGTGGTTAAGCCAAACTTTCATATAGTATGATTCCACCTCGCCCCTGAACGTCTTTTCATGACGGAGTGACGGAGCCACCCTATTATAAATCTTAACCAAATAGTTTTTATAAGCTTCTTCCACATCAGCGTTTCGTTCTTTTTGATATAGATATTGCATGCACAGCAGTTTACATCTAACAGCCGTATTGAAAACCGACTGAAGATTTGGGAATATCGACAATTTGACCAAATCAACATCGTCGGCCCTCTCCATGTGAAACAGCCACTTGTTTTCATGGATTTCTGCCATGTCGAAATTGTCATATTGGCGACCCACAGCCACCGCAGCGTTTTTGAAAAGATTTTCTATCAGTTCAAACCTTCCCGCAACACCATACAAACGGTTTACTATTTTTAATCTCTCGTTCAGTTTTTCTTTCTTTTTATCAAAATTGATTGCCAATAGATAGTCTTCCAACACCTTTGCCACACGCTCTATGCATTGCTCTGCTTCTTTATACATCGTGGCGATCACATAATAGCGATAGGCGGCCCAGTAGTACAACAACACCTTGTCCAATTTGCTCAAATGTGTCGAATCTGCTGTTTTTTCCTTAGCATTTATCTGTTTTTTGAAATTGGCCAGCACCCATTTGCGTTCATCTTCATCCACATCTTCCCTTGACAACCGCACCAACAAATCAACCACCTCTACAGATATTTCAGAATCAAGTTCACTCACTTTCCCTTTCAACCGCATATCAGTACTTGAACAAGACAAAATTATGTTAGCCAACTGTTCAACTTTCGAAGCAAGCAGCGAAACTTGCGACTGGCGAAGGTGTCTCAAATGTTTATGTGAAGTGTATTCCAAAAGTACAACAGCCTTTCCTCCCTTCTCGAAATCAGCACCTATTGCATCATCATCCCTAAACATGTTTTTCATTAGGATGATAAGACTCCTATTGATATACTTGCACGCATTGCATGGAAGTTTGTATCCAACATCCGACAATTTGGTAATTCGTCTTGAACAATCTTGGATTTTTGACCATTTAGCATAGAAATGGAAAATGTCTTTTTCTCTAATATATTCCAAATAACCTTTCACATCGTTGCAGAAGGACTTATATTTATCCTCACCAGTTATTCCGACCCCACATAATCTGTTTTTTAACCTACCACCTTTCAAGAGATCATCTCTAAAAACCAAATGTCCACCGTTTGCTTCGAAAAACAAATCTTTAAAATCGACTGAATCGTCATTCCCCTGCACTCCTGTAAGGTCTTCCAGTTTAATTATATCAAAGAAAAGCCTCACATGATCCTTAACAGCAATTGCATCTATACATTTCCCCGATGAGTGGGTTGCAAAGCAATAATCATCCAACAGACCCAAAACGTTGATATCAAATCTATATAAAGCAGCCGCAAGGTTTTCTGAACGGTAGGAGATGACATAGTTGTTTTTGTAGTAAAGTATCTCACCCATTTTGCCGAAGAAGTCAGCAGCCACCATAAACTTCTCGTCAATGTTCGTATCACTGTAGAGGGTCATGAATTCGGCTTCCGCTTCTTCGATGCTCGACTGTGTGATACCGCTCACCTGCATCTTTTCGATGACAAATAGTTTGGCAATAATGGCTTGGTAAACATATTTTACATCCTCAAAAGCTGTCAACCTCTCAAACAGAGTACTCTTCTCTGGAGTATATAGTGCGGAAAGCCCTGAAATGGTTTTATCAGCATCCAAACTGTAATATGGAGTCTCTACATCCCATTTTTCTTTCAAGTCCTCCCACAAGCCTGAATTGAACTCACGACGGAACTGAGGGTCATTATTGAAACCCCACTTATACTTCAAGCAATCTTGATCTATGAGAACTGTTTGCTTCAAACGCCAGTCTCGTGTCAACCGCATTGTGTAGTCCAGTCCTAAATCTTTCTCTTCAATCCAATGCAATTGTATCAATTTGTTGATAATAGAGCAATACATCATATAGGCATTCTCATACGTTTTTCTGTATTCGTATGACATCCCTATCTTTAGACTGCACTTCAAGAAAGAAAGAACATCCCTTGCAGTTTCTTTTCCTTTGACTTGCGGAATATACTGCAATGCGCTACGGTATTCATGAATGGCACGATAGTAATCTTCCTCAGAGAAGAAAATGTCACCTTGGTTTTCATGCAGGCGTTCAAGCACGTCCTTATAAACATAGGCAGAGGGCTTGCTGGCAGCCAGATTCAAATAATGGTTCAACAACCGGGTGTTGTACCGTTTTACCGCATCCGATTCGTTCAAGGTGAAGTTGAAAATAGCGGAGGCCTCTTCCGAAATCTTTGAAAGCGTTGATATTTCCTCGGATATCTGCTTATGGAATTTGTATTGGAAAATACCCGATGAAATGTTTGTAATATGCACCTGTAGCAAGAATTCAACAATCGAAGCCATCGAGTCGCGCAGCTCCGGATTCTTGGTTGAGGTCAGTAGTTCGGGCATCTGCTCCAAATTTCGCCACGAGAATCCTTTGCCATGATACTTGTATATCTGATCCAAGATAAACGAAGACGACACCAACAGCTTGTCGCCATAGTTACTCACTTCATTGGTGATGGCATTCATCACAGGCGAGGCCAAGTAATAGATGAAATTGATGAGTTTCTGGGAAGTGGGGTCAAAATAAAGCACACACTGTTTCCTAACCTCTTTCTCAGAAGGTACACCCACCACTATTTCATCATGCCACTCAAATTGTTTGATGGCATCATAGTTGGTTTTGATATACTTCTCAAAATAGGTGGCTATTTTCTTGGGTGAACCATTGCTGATATGCGACAAGAATACGGTAAAGTAACGCAAGAACTCAACGGCATACATTATTTCAGCCTTCCTTGCATTCAACTCGTTCTCTTCTGAGCCCTTGGCATTGCGAACATGCATGTCCATCAAGTACTCGTAATACCATCTTAACGAGGGTTGTTCTTCCTTGAGATAATAGTTCGAACTGGCATTCTTGCACATTTTCTCAACCAGATAATCCTCGGGTATCAGCATCGTGGAGACATACAATTCCGTCATAGAGCTAATATCTTTCTCGCCACCTTCGGGCGAAAGGAAGCTGCTGACGTTGAGCACTCCGTTGAAAATACTGTTGATGGCGAACTCACGGTCAGAAAGGTCGGCCATTGAAGCATCAAACAATTCATGGCCTGATATGAAAATACATTTTGCGTTGACTGTAGATATGAACAACTTCATATTGGCCAGCAAGCGGAGCACATTTTGCTTTCGCTCCTCGTAGGCCATGGCGTCGGTGAAGCCGTCAACGGAAGTGTCAAAATCAGGAGTTCTATCCTTTCCATTATCCTCCTTATTCCCCGTCTCCTTATTTGCCGCCTTGGTTATTTTGTCAAGTTCGTCAAATACAATCACGAATTGGGCCCGATAAGGTTTGGGGCAATCCTTGCCATTGATACTATTGATAATGCTTAAGAGTTCCTGTTCAATCTCACGCACATTGGCCATGGGAGTGATCTTGTTTTTCCCTTCTCCCAATACAGAGATGGTGAAAAAACTGCTGTTATATCTCGGATGCGCTCCTGTCTCCTCATGAATGGTCGAATCAATTCTGTCGCATAGAAGTTTTAAATTGTCAAGTGCCTTGAATGGTGTGGAATAGTAGGGTATGAGTTTTCTGATGGATTTAAACAACCTTATTGTCAAGAATAGGGAGCCCAAGTAAAACAGCAGGTAAAAAAACAATTCTGTTTTTTCCCGTTCTTTCAAATATTTTATCCAATTTAGTAGGCCTCTTGTTAATTCGCCTAAATAAGAGTTGCTTTTATCAACTGCGTGCAATAAAGAGCCACCCAACCCTTCACAAAAGGGTATATACACAAAATAGGTCAAAAGACAGGAAACAACTATACCACCTCCAATAACCAACAAGCTAAGGAAAGGTTTATTTTGACGATTATAAACAAACCTATGATATTTATCATAGATGTTTTGAGCCATAATGCTCAACACATCACGCTCATGCAACACCTCCTGACCCAAGTTGATGGAGATGGACATAAACTCATAGCGGCGTTCACGACGGTCTTTTCGCTTGACAAAGAACTTTGACACAAACTCTTTGTCGAACAAGTGATAGTTTGGTAACTTTCTCCGTCCTTTCTCAAACCAGTATTGGTTGATTATCTTACTGATATGGATTCCCAGCACCAAGATAACAGCCAAAATAGGCAATGCCACTTTTAAAGGTTTTACCCAACCTTCCCAACGGGTCAGAATATCCTCGTTTGCTATCGCAAAGCCAGAAAGGAATATACAAACAGCAGCCGATAAAAAGATTATCTCCTTGTAAGCCCGTGGCTCACGGGTGATAACTTCAATTACACGCTTTACTAACAGCGATTTGCCCATGCCACGATAACCGGTTATCAAGTAGGAGCCCGATTTGGAGTCACTTGTCAACCATGTATAGAGTCGTCTGAATTGCACCTCTCTTCCGACAAACTTATCCTTGCCACGGGCATCGTCATTGTCATGCTTAAACGCAAAATCAGGCACAAAAATCTTCAAATACTTCTTCGTGGAGGAGTATTTGAATAGATTCTTATTACTGATATTTTGGTGTTGCTGTTTCATAAATTGCATATTATTAAAACACAATCTTATACATACGGTATAATCAACCCATAAACCATCTAAACAACGATTGTATCATTAGAACCAATGGCTATTACACAACCAAGCATCTTACTTCCTTCATTTCCATCCTTACATCAATATATCCACATCGGCCAAAACAAATTACCGCAAAACTGCCACACCGCATAATGATTTCCAGATCATCTCAATTCGCGCCAATCTTCATCGCTAATGTCGATTTCGCCAATGCCTTCGTTACCCAGTACGATATCAAACCGCTTGAATAAAGAGAAAGCCTCTTCGTAGCTCATATCATCTACCGGACACAAGTACACATACTTATGTTCTTCCTTGTCAAGGCAAATAAACCGGAGGCTGACAGTGTTGGATGTCTGTCCTGATATATACAACCGACAACCGACACAGAAATACCGTTCAGTATCGTAATTCTCAAAATGGTCAGTCAGGTACTTCTCCAGAGAGTTCAGCGAAAAGTCAGAAATGTCTGCTGCCGCTGTACCCGTAAGGTCGTTGTATTGTACTTTTGCTATCATGCCGCTACATTTAAAAGTGTCTTACCTATGTTTTCCTCACGCCTCTTGATCTCAGTATATAGCTCGGTTCCTTTGAAGTCATCCTCGGCATATATGCTCTCCAAATACGGACAAAGGTCTGTCTTATATGAGATAGCCTTGTTCAAATGAACATTCAACCACATGGCGATTGCATGAAGCCAATCATGTCCGTTAGTGTATTGCCTCCAATCCGCCCCTTCATTTGAATCCATAAAGCCTGTAACGTTAGTCTTGTCGGGTATTTGCTTCCCCACATTCTTCTTCTCGTCCGCAAGTTGGGCAATACAATCATCAACACTCACATCACCCTGTCCGTCGTACACTTTCTGCACCACACATTTTTTCTTGAATGCCAGTTTGCAGTCATTTGCCATATTGTACCACTTAGTCATCGACAAGCCTCGTATGGAATTTGCGATGGACTTCACATCTATCTCAATCCCGTATTTGTCCCCAAGTAGTGCATCCACATCAAGAACGCTTAGGAATAGTTCCCTGTCGTGGAAGTCAGTAAGCATCTGGTTATCCACCAGTGCCATCCCTTGGAGCCTGTCAAAATCAGAGTCCTTGATCATGAAATAACGGTTAGCGTAGCCCTTTGCGTTGCAAGTAGAAGAGATGTCCGAATACCCACAACATGAGTTATTCACTATGACATCACAATTGTGCATATCCAAGAACCGTTCATAGAACAGCGCGTCATCATCACCTTCCACTACCACTACCTGCTTCTTATCCACACTATGTCCTTGTATGGCCAGAATAACAGCAGCGACCCTGTCTTCTTCCGTGAGTGCCTTGTTGATACTATTCTCCATCGTTCTCTCCACCCATTAGTTCGGTCAAATCACAGCAGTTATCCCATCGGCTTCCTATTATCTGAGGAGAATGGGTAGCCACAATAACGAAAAGGCTCTTCAAAGCCGAAACCTCCTCAATGGTTCGCATAAACTTCTTTTGCCACAACACATGGAGCGAGTTTTCCGGCTCGTCAATCAGTAGCATAGAGTCATCCTCAACACTGAACACCAAAGTGTAAAGCATCACCACCTCGTTCTGCTCGCCGCTGGACAGTAGGCTCAGGTCGATAAACCCGTTACCCTCCGCACGGAACCGGAACCCGTCCTTCACCGTGACCGACATTTTCTTATTGACGAACCCCCTCTCCTCCACAAGTTTACTGAAAAGACGTATTTTACCGAGCAACGTATTGTAGAAATCCATCTTCTCGTTTTGCGCAACGATATATGCCGTCAGCATCTTGGCATTCGCCTCATCATACTGCTTTACATCCGTATGGGGTATAAGTCCAAGAAGCTCCAGCTCCTTTGCTCGTACAATGAGCTTCTCCCGCTCTGAATCGTAGGTTTTATGATCATATACCAGACTGGAAGATACTGCATGGTTGATAAAGTCGGAATCCACCTTTTGTGAATATTTTACATAGTTCGCATATTCACTATTTAGCATATATCGAAAATCAGATGCCAAGTGATCTATCAGATACCACTTTGGATCCCTATACTCTAAATCGGGTACAGTATTCTTCGGACGAAGATAACGGCACTCCACAGTACGCTCCGCCTCGATAAAAGAGACTTTGAACGCGTCAAGCCTCATCATCATCTGCTCCGCATTCTTACCAGTCAGCTGCATGATAGCATCCAACAGCCCCTCGTCCTTCATCACTTGGTAGAACTCTGTTGACTCATAATCCTCTTTCAGCCTACTGTTGATGCTAATACGCGAGAAGTGGTAATTCGTTTTCATCACACGGGCAATCGTCTCCGCTTCCATGCTAAATGAACCTATCGTCTTACTGTCCGATTCCTTCATCTCAAAAAACAACCTTCTGCCACCCCTAACAGGAACATCTGTAGAAGTAGCATCATCCACCCTGTCAGACGACAACGACAACACTGAACCATCCTCAAACCCGAAGTCAATGGATGAGAATGGAACAGTGTAGAAATAATAAAGGTCTTTCATCGCGAGCGCACTGATCAAATTCAATATCGTCGTCTTTCCATAGCCGTTGATACCCGTCAGGATGATGTATTTGTCCTGATTGTCAAAATTGAGGTCGTATGAAAAAGTGTTGAAGAGCGACTTTATATTAAGTGATATTATTTTCATTTTCAAATATTGTATTTACTTTTCAGAAGTTTGTATAAATCGTCATTCACACGGAATTGCACCTTCTTTTCTTCATTGTTGCGTTCGTTTGCAATAACTGCAGAGAAGTAATATGGGAAATCGTCAGCCTTCGACAGATTATTCTGCCATTGTATTGGTCTGAGGTTGATTTCCTCGTTTCCTCCTCCCAGCACTTGTGGCAGTATGTGGTCTATCTCCCAACCATACTGACTATTATGGTTCCCGTATTCAGACCGCTGAATCCAAGCGCCACAAGCATCCTTACGAAAGTGTTCCTTGTCAAACCCCTCCACGATGCGAGCCTTGCTCCATACAGTCTGTATCATGATATCAGTTAGCACCATATTGTTGAACTATATTGATTTTGCAAAAATAACAATTTTTCCCGAACCCCACTTTTAACTCTTCACTCTCAACTTTTAACTGCGGCTCCGCCGCCTGTTATGGTGTTGTTATCATCTTACGCTACGCATGGATAACGATTTTTGAGGGAATATATTGTGCCGAAAGTGTGTATAAAAGTTCCTGTCCCCCTGATCCTTTTTTATTAAGCAACTAAGCTCTTAAGCCATAAGCCAACGCTAACCGCTAACCCTTAACCGTTAACCGTCAAAACGCCCTCGACCTCATGCGGCACAAACGGTCCTTCTTTGCACTCAAACAGCATCGAAGACTCCAATGCTTCCAAAGTATGCCACACGTTCTTAGGGATATTTACTCCATAAAGCCCATTCTCTTGGCAGAGGATGGCATAATCTTGCAGCTCTCCTTTATTGTTGTAGGTGGCGACTTTCACTTTGCCTTTCAGGATGACGAAGGTTTCTTCTTTCGTGGGGTGGCGATGGATGGGTATCTCCGTACCAGGTTCAACGGCATTGAGCATACGGTGGCACTTCTCGTCAAGGCTCTTGTGGAAGTTATAGTTCATCCTTAAACGGGGCGAAGCTTTTGCCTGCTCGATCACCTCGTTCATAAGGTTGTTGTCGATAATCTCGATATGTTTCATATTATTGGTTTTGATTTCTGTGTGGCATATCCCACAAACTCCTTCCACAAAAACCTCCCCGCACTCTCATCTGCATACACCTTAAACTTCCACTGGTTCTGCATCAGGCGGTGGGCTATGATGAGGCGGCGGTGGCCCTTGTTGCGGCCATGATGCGTGTGGCCGCCTCCGATGATGTCATCCCACACCCGCTGCTCCTCTTCCGCTGCCACGGCCTCTGCTCGCTCCACTTCCTTCGCAGGAAACCACTCCTTGGGCAGTCCCAGCCTGTGCAAGGCTATGGCCGTCAATGCGTCGGCAAAGCGGCTCCAGGTGGCCGTGCCTTTCACCTCGTCAACCTTTACAGCCTCAGCTTCGATGAGCTGCCTCAAGGTCAGTGCCCAGTCCACCACGTGGCGAAGCTCAATCTTCTCGTGCAGGAAGTGCTTGTAGGCGTGCCAGCCCACATAGAGGGTGGTGAAGGCAGCATTCGGGAAGCGGATGCCCGGCATTGCCGTTGGGCGGCTGCCGGTTGCGGCCAGCTGCTGCAAAGCCGTTTCCATGCCGTACATGTCGCCCTTCACGCGGCTGTTGCCGAAGGCAAAGTGGTGCTCCACCGAAACATCGTCAACCCGGATATGGGCGTGATGCCCGTCGGCTTTGCCCACCGTCAGTCCGTGCTTGGTCAGGCAGTTGTTCACCGCCTCGTAGTCGGGGCCAGAGTAGATGTCCACGTCGCTAAACTCGCGCAATTCGGGCCGAGGGTAATGTACCGCCACCGAGAAGCCCTTCACCACTGTCGTTGCCAGCCCATCCTCGGCCAGCCATGCGCCCAGTTTCCTCACGGCCTCCTGCTTCTGGCGCGACTGTTCGGCTGTGCTTTGGGCGTAGGCCATCCATTTCGACCACATCAGAACCCCAGGTCTCTGCTCCTTAGGCAAAGCCGCCATAGTTGGAAAAGTCATGGCCAGCACCTGCTGCTGCCGTGCCGTCTCGAAGCACTGCTCCCAGTTCTCCTCCTTAACGCCCTCCAGCTCCAATGGTTTCCCAGTGAGTGTAGCGTTGAGTAGATTACAAAGCAATTTGCACATGAAACATGAATCGTGAATCTTGAAACCACATTTACCCTCAACTTGCAATCGCTAATTCTTTAACCTCTAACCTCTAACCTTTCTGCCTCTTTGAGGCTTTGAGCACCACTGAATCAAATTAAATCTAGCGAAAAACCTTTACTTATGCCCTATACAACGGAAAATATTGCGATGTCTCATCAAAGTCCGGATCCGACTCTCTGCGAATCTTCACCAACTCGTCATACTTCTCTTGGTTAAACACCTGTTTGCCAATCGAGAACTGATAGTCAGAAACCTTGTTAAAAGCGGCTTTGAATTTATAGAGATTGTCCTCACCACTACCTACACCTCCACCAAGGTGGAAGGTCTTCATTCCCTTCTCACAGCCCCAAAGTGCAGCCTTGTAAAGCAACAGATTGGATGGTGCCAAATTGCGGTATTCTATGTCTGAACCGCTCAAATGGTAGTTCAAACGACCATTAGCATATATCATTATTGACATGGCTATGATTTTATCCTCCAGCTTAGCATAGAACAACTCGTAGTTGTCTCGCAGGTCGTTATGGATGGATTCATAAAACGGGCGTTTGAAGTAGTAATACTCCTCGGCATGGTCTTTGTCCATCGTGGCGTTGTAAATCTCGATGAACTTATCAAACAAATCCATGCCTTGACCGTGTTCAATGACGATGCCATTCTTTTCCGCCTTGCGAATCATGTTACGGTTCTTGCTATGGATGTTCTCCCAGATGACTTCAGGCGAAGCCAAGTCCATGGCGATGGTCTTGCCGAGGTCTATGACGTTGGAAATAGGTTTCATCGGACCGGCATTCTTCAGCACAGGGTGGTAGCGCACAAAGTTATCCACAATATGCTCCTTGGCCATCTCTTCCAAATAGACCTTCCAAAACGCCTGACGTTTGGCCTCCGCGGTTTCGCCATCGAACAGCACACCGCCGTAGCCGTAAGGCGTAATGGAATCGTAAATACCCTCGATGGCCGTCGGGCGACGCATATACACGTAGATAGCCCGCAACCCGTTCTCTTCGTAATACAGCAGGTAGGGGTTACCGTCGCCGTGGATATGGAACGCCTTGGTGTAGCCGCTCAAATAATAAATATCGTAATCGGGAAACGACATCACAATATCATCCCACTCTGCAGAATGGGCTAAATCATATATCTTAATCATTTTCTAAAGGTGAAAGGTTAAAGGTTAGAGGTTAAAGAATTGGGACCGAAGTTCGACGACCTTGTGGAGTAAAACCTAAAACCTGAAAACCGGTACTTGAAACCATATTCCATTAAGCAATTAAACCACTAAGCTATTAAACTACAATATCGATTCTATAATGGTTTTCATTTGTTGAATATCATCAGCCGTGTAACGGGCATCGCAGTGGATGGAGAGCATTCTTCGGGAGAAGCTTTTTACTTCACAGCTGGCTGTGTCGGGTACGTTCCACAGAACTGCCGGGTAGATTTGATGCTCTATCAATTCTCTTCTTACTCTCTCACGTTCTTCAGGAATATCAAACAGCAACACCAACGAAAACGGATAACAACCCATACTTTCAGGGCTTATAACTTGTACTCTATCATTCTTGATATCCTTTAATAACTCCCAATTCTCGCGTTTTTGGTTATACCAACTGCGAATATCAAATCTCTTCAAATAATCCTGGCTTGCTTTGTCCAATGCACAAACCTGTGCATGGTCAAAGTATTCCTCTGTTTCCACATAACCTTTGCGGAATTCTACTTTTTCCACAGCCTCACCAGCCAAGTAGCGAGCCTTGAGTTTCATGGCATTCCAACGGATAGTTGCTATCCGCTCGTTTTCTTCTGACACTTTTGGTGCCGAAGGCAACTTCAATCCCATGGGCGACCATAGGATACCCCCTTCGGGTATAGGCGGAGACTTGCGCAACGAAGCAATACACCAGTCAGCTGTACTGTGTATGGGCCAATCACCTATCAGGTCGTGGGTGTGGTCTTCAATCACTGCTGATACTGGGAGCTTTTCAAAACTCCTATAAGAACGTGTACCGAAGTAATTCACCCGCAGCACGGCATCCGACGGCCTGACCACCTTGTTAAGGTTAGCGTTAAGGTTAGCGTCATCATTCCCCGGATAGTCGCTGTAGAACATCAGGTTAAGCCCAGCTTCCTTCAGCGATGCAATGACATCATAGCAGAAATACTCCGGCATCCAAAGCCGTTGCCAGCCTTGCGAGTGGTAAAGGTGTATCAAAGCCTGCCGCCCGTCAGCATAATAGTTGGCGTGTGGATAGAAGTCGCCCAAGGTATTGCCCGTACCCTGGAAGCCACTGATATAATGGAAGTCTGAACCGAATTCTATCATTTCTTTCCCCACAACTAACAAATCAAAAAAGCAACCTACATCTTCTGATCTAAATTCTTCCCCTTCTCCTCGTGTTCAAAGTTGGGGATAAACTCCTTGATGGCTTCCACCACCTGTGCTTTGGTGAAGTCCTCTTTGGCGAAGAGTTCTTCCAATTTCTCGAAGAAAGCGTTCACTTCCGGCATAGGTCTGCGGGTGGTCTCTTCAACCACACCCAGTGCCATAAAGCGGTTCATGTTGATACGCTCGCCCGGGATGTAGAACTCCTCGTAAGCCTTCTCGCCCGTAGTGTCGCTCTTGAAGTAAACCACAGGATAAGTCGTTCCTTCGTAACTCATTTCGCTGGCATACTTCTTCGCCTCAACATCCGAACCACACTCCTTCTTGTCAAAACCCTCAGATTTCACAAACTGGTCGCATATTGAAGAGAACGTCAACATCTGGTCTTCGCCCAGCTTAGGGAAGAATACCTCTCCACCATTGCCTAGAATACAAGCCAACATACAAATCTGTCCTGACTCCTCAGGAGAAACGAAGTAACGCTTCACATCAGAAGGTGCTGCCAGCGGCTGCTTCTTCTGGAGTCTGTGAATCCAGCCATCGGGCAACGAACCATTACTGAATGCCACATTCGCGAAACGAGCGGTGGTCACTTTGAAATATTTGTTATACGCCATCACCAAGTCTTCCATGATGCGCTTTGATGCACCCATGATGTTCACGGGATTGGCAGCCTTATCGGTCGATACACAGAAAAAGTGTTTTGGAGGATATACCGTTAGCAGATCCATCAGCTTCTTCGCCTTGATGTCATTGTTCTCAATCAAGGCCTGAACTGAGTATCTATCCTTCTCACTACGCACATGCTTGTGGGCAGAGAAGTTAGCCACGATATCGAAGCCCTTCTCCTCACGGAAGATACGCTCAAAAATAGGGTCAGCGAAGTTCAGTGTATAGCAACGGAACTCGTCCGGCACATAGAGGCCCTGCGTCGAGCGCACATCGCGCACCAGCTCTGCCAGCCCGTTTTCGTTCAGGTCAACCACCACCACCGATGCTGGCTCGAAGCGCAGTACCGCCTTGATGAAGCTGGATCCGATGCTTCCGGCACCACCTATCACACATACTTTTCCCCCTTTTATTTCCTGGGTAAGTTTCTCCGCATTAGCCTTGATGTCCGGGGCAAACATACTGACAGGACGGAAGGTAACACTATCTGATATGAATTTATCTAAATTGAACATATTCTTTTATTTTTTTCGTAATGCACCAAATCACTAACCTTCACATCATCCAATTCGTTATACATTGCACCCCATGCCAATCCTGTTCCGAAGCCACAGGCAACGACCTTCTTACCTGAAATGTCGTTCTGTAACTTATTTACAATCATCAAAGGGATAGTAGTGGACGATGAATTACCGAACTCCTCAATATTATACGGGCAACGCTCGTCTTCCACTTTCAAACGTTTCTGAACGAGCTTATTGATCATTCGGTTGGCTTGATGGATGAGGAAATAGTCCACTTCGTCTTTCGAAAGTTCATAGTGTTCAAGCAAACTCTTGATGCACTTGGGACCCGCGTGCATGGCAAACGAGAGAATGTCCTCGCCTTCCATGTTCGATTGGGTGCGGTTGCGCAACATGCCGTCTTTACACTCGTAGTATTCAAACGACTTTGGTGTAACAGGGTTGCGATAACCTCCGTCTGGGATAATCAGCGAGCGATAGTTACTGCCATCGGTATGCATGTCAAACATCATCGGGTTGGCTCCCTCGGAGAATTCCAAGATGGGAGCCGTACCGGCATCGCCAGCCAAGAGATTCACTCGATCGTATGGCGACTTGGCCTTTGTT
>ERZ809504.17-NODE-17-length-26006-cov-6.628569_pt1 | contig 26006 bp, 35 predicted proteins | sample MGYA00521273_ERZ809504 | MGnify/ENA primary metagenome ERZ809504 (study PRJEB31581, sample SAMEA3312979) | metagenome | study: EMG produced TPA metagenomics assembly of the PRJEB8939 data set (Metagenomic analyses of Rumen microbiomes reveals...
GGACCGATTGTAACCGCTGTTGGCGCTACGGTTGAAGTGATTGGAAAAATCGGAAGCGGAATTGCTACTGCTTATCATGGTATCGCTGGTTGGTTGGGCAAAGGCGGTCTTTCCGCTTTACTGACAAATCCTGCTACCTGGGGCATTGCTGCCGGGGGTGCGCTGCTTCTGTTTATTAACTACCTTGACAGTATCCCCACAAAGTTTGAAGAACTTGCTAAAGGTGTTCAGGACATTCCTATTACAGTCGATCAAGGGACGGTTGATGAAACACTGTCCAAGATTGCTGAAGTTCAGGCTGCTTTGGATGGTCTGAAACCGGGTGAAGTCAATCAGGATTATGAAAATACCGTATTGGCTACCACAATGGGATACGGTACAAATGATATGTACGCTACATCCCTTGCCTATGAAGCTGCTAAAGCCAATGCGGAAATCAACCAGACCGCTTCTGAATACGCTGAAAAGATGAATCAGGTTCAGCAAGAAATGACGAAAGCTGCTTCCGCTGGTAATACTACTCTTGCGGATGAAAAGTTTGCTGAACTGGAAGCGCTGAAAGCTACTTTAAGTTCTAAACTTGATTCTGTAAAGGCAATGTATACCAGTAAGCTTTCTGAAATCTTTACTGGTATGGCTTCACAATACCCGGAATCCGCTTCCCTTCTTGCTGATGCTGCTGATAACTATGACCTGATGCGGATGGTTTATGAAGCGCAACATTTCAGTTACCGTGATAATATTAAAAAATATGGTGAAGAACAAACTAACATAATGCAGGAAAATCTATCTAAGAATCTGCTTTCAAAAGCTTGGGACATGGGATATATTACCAATACTAACGGAAATGATACGTTTGAAGGATATTGGCGGGATTATAAAGCGGGTTGGATTTCCGGTTCAGGTTCCCTGTTTGGAGAAATTGGAAATGCCGTTATGGAAAACATGGAAAATGGTCTTCAGAATATTTCTGATAATCCAATTCTTTCATCATGGCTTGCTTCTATGCTTTCTGATCCGTCTGTTACAGAAAACATGGATGTTACACAGCTTTCAGGAGCGCTTGAAGGAATCATGAAATTGATGGATTTCAAACAAGCTATGGATGCTGCCGGGGATAATCCTTCTGATTGGGGAAAATACGTTTCTGAAGGTTTGGGAAGCGGAATTGAAGGTTCTGCTGATATTCCCGTTGGCGCTGGTTCCAGCATGGGTACATCAACAATTGATGCTATCAAAGCTGCTTTGGGTGTTGCTTCCCCGTCAACTTTCATGATTGATGCTGGTTTAAACGTTGACCAAGGACTTAGTGAAGGTATCGCCAACAACGCTGCTATTGCTACGGGCGCTGCTTCCGCTATGGCTTCTGCTACTGTTGCTGTGGTTATTGGTATCCTGTCCCCTGGTGCGGGTATGTCCATTGGTTTCATGTTTGACGCTGGTTTAGCTGCCGGTATCAATGCGGGCAGAAGTACGGTCATTGCTGCTGCGGTTTCTGTTGCTTCCGCTGCCCTTTCCGCTGCAAAAGGCGCTTTGGGTATTGCTTCCCCTTCCAAAGAAACCTATTGGCAGGGTGAAATGCTGATTGCCGGTTACGCTAACGCTATCAGGGATGGTTCCAAAGGACTGAATCAGACTATTGTTTCCGTCCTGGATGACAGTCAGACTACCTGGAATAACGGTGTTTGGGATTTGATTTCCGGGTTTGCGGACACTGAAGCACAAGCCCTTCAGGATGAATTCGATCATGTGAAGGACGGTGTAAAAATCAATGAATCCGATATCAAGAAAATCAGAAGTCTTGCGGAACGTGAAGTGATTAACCATTTCACTACGGCTGAAGTAAAGGTTGAAATGAACAATACCAATACCATCAATTCTGATGCGGATATTGACAGCCTGATTGCAAAGCTGGAAGACAAGGTAACTGAAAGACTTGAAGCGGTTGCGGAAGGGGTGTATACCTGATGTCTGGTTATGATGTGTATTTGAGTAAAACCCTTTTCCCGATTGCCCCGGAAAAGATTTCCATGAAAATCAACGGGAAAAACACAGTCTATGATCTGATAAACGATGGGGAAATGAATATTCTGAAGCTGGCGGGATTGACAACCGTCAGCTTCACTGTTTTGTTACCCGCTGTTCAGTATCCGTTTGCAAACTATTCAAGCGGATTCAAACCCCCGTCTTATTACCTGGATAAGCTGGAAAAGCTGAAACAGGATAAGAAAGGGTTTCAGTTTATTGTTACCCGGACAGACAACATGAAGGGACGAAAAAAGCTTCATAACACCAATATGACCGTTTCCCTTGAAGATTATACGGTCAAAGATGATGCGGGTGAAGGTTTTGACATTCGGGTTGAAATCAACCTGAAACAGTACAAAAAGTATTCCACCAAGACTTTCAGAGTGGAAACACCTTCACCAACTGCCCCTATTGCGATTGAACCCCAAAGACCGGAAACAACCAGTGACCCGCCAACACAGCAACAGGGATCTAAATATTATGTCAGGGTTTACTATTCCGGTTCTTCCGGGGCTATCAGTTCTGTGGTTGGGTACAGTAATATTTCTGTTGCGGATGCCCGGAAAAAAGCCTGGGCGAAAGTTCCCAAAAACGCTCAATGGGCAAGTGAAACCAAGAAACAGGCTACCAATCAAAGCCCGCCTTTGACAGATAAGGCGCTTGAAGCTGCAAGGAAAAGGGTTGCTGCTTCACAGACTACAACCACAACAACAGTGAAAAAACCTAATGTGAACAAACAACCGAAAAATGGAGCAATGGTCATGAAGCAATAAGACAGGGGGTGAATTTGTGGATAAGGTTTACATTGAAATCCAGAACGGGAAAAAGGGTTTTGAACCCGTTGTACTGGATGGAATTCAGTGGATAACTGAACGCAAAGGAAGCCCCGGAAAGCTGACCCTGAAGGTATTGCAGGATGACAAACTGGACGTTGAAGAAGGAAACGCTATTTCCTTCAAAGTTGGAAAAACAGGTGTTTTCTATGGCTATATCTTCAAACGGTCAATGGACAAGACCAATATTCTTTCCTTAACCTGTTATGACCAAATGCGGTATCTGAAAAACAAGGATACCTATAATTTCAAGAATACAACAGCTAACCGGATTGTTGGTTCCCTGTGTAATGACTTTGGACTTAGAACCGGGGAACTGGAAGAAACATCTTTTGTTATCAAAGCGGTTGTCTATGATAACAAAACGCTGCTGGATATGATGCAGGATTCACTTGATATGACCCTGACCAATATCAAGAAACTGTATGTCCTGTATGATGACTATGGGAAAATCACGGTCAAACAAATTGCCCGGATGAAGGTTGGTCTGATTATTGACGCTGAAACGGCTGAAACCTATGAATTTGATTCCAGCATTGACAGTGAAACCTATAACAGAATCAAGCTGGAATATGAAGATTCTGATACCCATAAGCGGGAATTCTGGACTGCTGAAGACAAGGAAACACAGAAGAAATGGGGAACCCTTCAGTATTTTGAATCCATCAACAAAGATGAAAAAGATTCAGCCCAAAACAAAGCCAACAGTTTACTTAAACTGTACAATCTTCCTACCAAACATCTGACAATTCCTAATTGTATAGGTGATTTGCGGGTCAGGGGCGGTTCAATGGTCTTGGTTCAGCTTACGATTGGACAGGAAAAAATCAATCACTGGATGGTTGTTGACAGCGCTACCCATACATTCAAGCAAAATGAACATTTCATGGATTTGAAATTGATTGGGGGTGGTTTTGTTGGCTGACCTGGTTGAAAGCATGAAAAAGGCTGCTCTGGAAGCGGTGAAAAATTCTGACCCAACCTGTATTCTGTACGGAAAGGTTATCAGCGCTTCCCCGCTTAAAATCCAGGTGAATACAAAACTGATCCTGGAAGCAAATCAACTGGTTCTGACCCGGAATGTAACGGACTACACTGTTTCTGTCAGCGCTTCAACCGGATATGTAAAAGCGCATTCCCATACAGATTCATTGGGCGGGGGTACTTCTGAAGCAGGAAATCATTCACATGGGATTTCCAGTATCAAAATCCTGAACGCTCTGAAGACCGGGGAAGAAGTTATTCTGATCCGTCAGGCGGGTGGACAGGAATTCATTGTATTAGACAGGGTGGGGTGATGAAAAATGGCTATTACACCTGATGTATATAACGAAGTGTTGACTGATCCTGAATATGAAATATCTATCTTTCCTTCCAAAACCTATTATATGAACCTGGAAAGATACCGGATTATCGGAAACACAGACGGGATTGAAGCAATGCCACAAGCCATTTTCAAGATTCTGTACACAGAACGGTCAAATTACCCCGCTTATTCTGATAATTATGGAATTGAACTGATTGACCTTTTCGGAATGCCTATCACCTATGTTTTACCGGAACTGGAAAGGCGAATTAAGGAAGCGCTGGAATGGGACACCCGGATTGATCTTGTTGACAACTTTGAATTTGAAGTGAATGGTTCAAGCGTAACCGCAACCTTCACGGTTCATACAATCTTTGGGGATATTGAAGCTGAAAGGACGGTGGAAGTCTGATGTTTGAACAATTCAACTATGATTATTTCATGCAAAGTATGTTAGCAAACGTTCCTGATGATCTGGACAAACGGGAAGGGTCAGTTATTTGGGATGCGCTTGCCCCGGCTGCTTTGGAACTGGAAACCGCTTACATGTTTTTACTGGACATGTTCAATCAGTCTTTCGGTGATACGGCTGACCGGGAATTCCTGATTCTCAGAGCGCATGAACGGGGACTTCTGCCCAAAGAAGCTACCTACGCTGTGTTGAAGGGCGAATTTACCCCTACAACGCTGACGATTCCAGCGGGAACCCGGTTCAATTTGGGTGAACTGAATTACCAGGTTGGGGACGCAATTGAAGGGGAAACAGGGTCTTATCAGATGATCTGTGAAACCCCCGGTGAATGCGGACACAAAAACCTTGGGAACCTGATTCCGATTGATTATGTGGAAGGGCTGGAAACCGCAAGCGCTACGGAAGTTTTGATTCCCGGTGAAGATGAAGAAGATACTGAAGTTTTCCGAAACCGCTATCTGAACGATTTCAACCCTGTCCGCTTTGGCGGGAATATCGCCCAATACCTTGAATGGATTAACGCTATTGACGGTGTAGGCGGTGCAAGGGTGAAAAGGCGGGTTGCCGGGGAACGGAAAATTGATGTAGCAATCATCAATTCCACCTATTCCAAAGCTTCTTCAGCGCTGGTTTCTTCTGTCCAGACTTCCCTTGACCCGAATCAGGATGGAGCCGGGGACGGAATAGCCCCCATTGGTCATGAAGTGACGGTTTTCGCTGCGGATAACGCCACAATCAACATTTATTTTGAAATCACCTTTGATACCGGGAAATCCTATACCAATATGATGACCGCTATTACCGCTGCCATTGAAGCCTATATGCTGGAACTAAGAACCGATTGGGGCAACTATACTTTTGGAACCAATACGGTTGTCAGAATCGCCCAAATTGAAACCCGGATTCTTGCCCTGACGGGGGTATTGGATATTGCCAACACAAAAATCAACGGAACCGCTGCAAACTATTCCTGTACGGATAACAAAATACCCGTATTGGGGGCGATAACCCATGACTGAACGGACGGTTGATCTTTGGCAATACCTTCCCGAATACCTGAAGAAGTTCCGGGAACTGGACAAACTGTTTGAAGCGGAAAGACCACAATTTCAATTACTGGTTCACAATCAGATTGACCTTCTGAATAACGTGTTCATTGAAACCGCAACAAATGAAGGACTGAAGCGGTATGAAAAGATTCTGAATCTGTATCCGAATCCAACGGATAGTATAGAAGTCAGACGGTCTAATATCATGGCTGCGTGGTATTCCAACAAAATTTATACCCTGAAAACCCTGTTTGAAAGGCTTCAGATTATCCAGGGGAATGACAACATTCAGTTGATATGGGATGAAGATGATAATTTGTATCTTCATATCACTACCCGGATGGAACTTTCAGGACAGGTGGACAGGCTTCATGAAATCCTGGAAGCTATGCTTCCTGCCAACGTTGCTTATGAATCAATCAACCGGATTGAATTCAACGAAACCTTTACTATCTTCTATGGGGTTGGGCTGGTTGGCGCTGGAACCTTCTTCCTGACCGATGATTTCAGACAGACCTTCAACAATCCGGTTCCTGCCTATGTGGGCGCTGGAATGAGTGCAACCGGAACCCTGTTTGGAACCAATGACTTCAATGAAACGGTTGAAACAGATATGAAACTGTATTACGCAAGCGGGATTGTCGGAACGGGTGTTTTCTTCCTGACTGACAATTTCAATGAATCCGTTGAAATCAGTGGTAATACGTTTGTAGGCATGGCAAACGGATACACTGAATTCATAAGTACATATTAAGAAAGGATGATTGACCACATGGAACTTGCAAGTTTTATCATCACGAACAAGGGACAAGCGCTGATGGCAAAGCTGATGCAGGGAACCGGAACCTGTGATTTTACCAATATCCGGTTATCCTCACAGACTTACACAGACAATCAGATTAAAACCCTGACAAGTCTTGCCAATGTCAAACAGACTGCCCCGGTGACCAAAAAGACGGTAGTGAACAACACTTCCATTCAGATTGAAGGGGCGGTTGACAACACACAGCTTTCAACCGGGTACGATATCAATACCATTGGTATTTATGCCACTGACCCGGATGAAGGGGAAATCCTGTATGCTGCTGCAAGGGCTATCACTTCCGGTTATATGCCCCCGTACAACGGAATTACCGTTTCCGGTGGAGTGTTCAAGTTTGTGGTCACGGTGGGCGCTTCTTCTCAGGTTACGCTTACGGTTGACCCGGCTGGTTACGCTTCCATTGCCGACATTCAGACCCTTGAAGCTGAAATCACTGACCTGAAAGCCTATGTTGGCATGACGGATGATGACATTTTCGGTGTTGAAGTGGATTTCCAGAACAAGAAATTCACCCGCCTTGGTGGGGCTGTTGGTAGGAATAGTGGCGCTGGATTTGATACTCTTGCCCCCTGGGGCGGGCGATATCGCTGCAATCTGACAGATAGCGGTGTGGAAGTTGCCAAATACGGGGATACCGGATATTCCGAAACGGGCGCTTTGACACAGGCGGTAACCGTTGATGAAGTGGAATATGCTGCTGGAACCAAGGTTCAGACAATGGTGAAACAGCCCAAATTCTATTACAAAGTTGTTCCGCTAAAGGTAGAACGCATTGAAGGTGGAAGGGGCTATCATCTGCGGAAAGCCCGGTATTTCATCAGTCCCAATCCCAAAGTTGGATTCAAGCTTCATCCGCTGTTCAAGGGTGAAAAGGATTTTGTGTATGTTGCTGCCTTTGAAGGTTCCCTGTATGACACTTCCGCTTCTGCCTATATTCTGGATGATTCACAGGTTGCGGATTTCACAGCTTCAACAGGTGATGTGCTTTGTTCCATTGCCAATGCTAAACCGCTGTCCGGTCTGACACAGGATGCAACCAGAAGGAAGGTTGGACAGCTTGCGGAAAACCGGGGTAATGGTTGGTGTCAGGCATTTGTTCAGGCTGCTTCCGCTACACAGATGCTTTTCCTGATTGAATACGCTTCCTTCAATATGCAGTCCAATATTGGTAACGGCGCTGTCAGTAAAACTGATGACAGTGCAACCAACATGGCTGAAATCACAGGCGCTACCACCAATCTTGGTAACGGAACAGGCAATGTCCAGAACACCAATAACATTCAGATTGTTACCTATCGTGGAGAAGAAAACTTCTATGGTAACATTTGGGGTTGGGTTGATGGCATGAATATCTATTCCGATGGGAACAACGCTGACCACCATGCTTACATCTGTGATGACTTTGCCTTTGCTGAATCCAAGAACAACGGGAACTATAAGGAAGTTGGTTTCACTGTCTGCATGGCTAACGGCTATGTCAATGCCTTTGGCTATGATCCTGACTTTGATTGGCTGTTCCTTCCGTCTGAAGTTGAACACGGCGCTTCTTCTGGTGTCCCGGTGGGTGACTACTTCTGGCAGAACGCTTCTTCCTCTGGTTACCGTGTGGCTTTTTTGGGTGCGAGTTGGGGTACTGGCTTGGCGGCTGGTGGTTTCTGCTGGCATGTTGACTATACCCCGTCTACTCGTGCTCGGAGTATCGGCGGGCGCTTGGCGTATGTACCGGGTGCAGCATGATTCTTTAATAGGTGATAACCGGGAAGCTGTCTGAAACAGCTTCCCGGTTTTTCATAGGCGTTTGACAGTCTGCCCGGAAGGGATTTTGTTTCAACTTCCACAAGACCCTATCAGAAATAAAAAACCATTTTTCAAGGTGTAGCTAAATTGGGTACGAATTGGAATAATGGCTTGAAAGCTGGTAGTTTCAACTGGAATGTTAACAATACCCCGTCTAATCGTAATCGGAATATCAGCAGGCGCTTAGCAAATGTACGAATGAAATCAGGGATTCCCCCTGTTTTCAGATAAAAAATGAATGTCAAACGCCTTGCCACTTGGCAAAACATAACAATAACCCTTCACAATGCTGGTAACCTTCAGTTTGCAGACTGAAGTGTGAACGCTTTGTTAAATTCGTACATACGAAAGGGAAATTGATGAAGCTGAAAAATCACCTATGGGGAACCATTACCGCTGATGAAAATCTAATGTACGCTCATAAGAACGCTAAGAAAGGAAAAGGTTGGTATGAAGAAGTTTTAATTGTTGAACGGGATATTCACGCTGACCCTGAAAAACCAATGGGAAAGCTGCTACCAAGGCTGAAGGGCAGACTGATAAACCATACACATCACACTTCAAAGTATACAACCCAACAAAGACGGGAAGGAAAGAAAATCAGGGACTTATACAAGCTTCCCTATTATCCTGACCGGATAGCGCAATGGGCGGTTATACAAGTGATTGAACCTATTCTGATTAAGAACCTGATAGCTGACACATATTCCGCTATTCCAAGACGGGGAATCCATGCGGGGTTGAAGCGCTTGCAATACTGGATAAGAACTGATGTAGTTGGCACACAGTATTGTTTGAAGGTGGACGCAAGACACTTTTACCAGTCTATCAATCATGAAATCCTGAAAGACAAGTTCAGACGGCTATTCAAAGACCCGGATTTACTCTGGTTCATTGATGAAGTGATTGATTCGGTGGATACCGCAACGGAAGAAGACCGGGAAAGGCTGTCAAAAATCCTTGCCCTGTCTGAAAAGATGCTAAAACGCTATATCCGGGGTAGGCATGAAACCCCGGAACAGCGGGAAAAGCGTTATATGAATTCTGGTATTGGTCTGCCAATCGGAAACTATTTCAGTCAGTATGGCGGGAACTTCTATTTCAGTGAATTTGACCACTGGATGAAGGAAGTTCAACATGTGAAATACTACATGCGCTATATGGATGATATTGTGATCCTGATGGACAGCAAAGAAAAGCTTCATGAGTTGCGGAAACAGATTGAAGTGTACTTTGAAACCAATATGAGAATCACCATGAAGGATAATTGGCAAGTGTTCCCCACCTCCAAACGGGGTATTGATTATCTTGGATACAGAACCTTCTTTGGGTATACACTTCTTAGAAAATCAACTTGTCTGTCCTTCAAGCGGAAAATGAACAGACTGCTTAGAAAGTCCAGCGCTGGAAAGGGGCTGACACAATCTGACTTCTGTTGTGTGTTCAGCTATATTGGTTGGCTTGATTCATGCGATTCTTACAAACTGTATCACAAGTACATTGAACCGCTGAAACCTGCCCTTCAGGAATACTTCAGCAGAAGTATGGAAGAATACCGGAAAAAGCTTAAGGAATACTTTGAAAACCAAACAAAGAAAGGATGATTGCTTGTGGTGAATCATGGTAAGGTTCGGGCTGCTGAAGCGCCTGAAAACATTGTCATTGATGACTATTCCGTTTGGATTGCGGAAAACGTGCATGAAGTCACGGTTCCTGATGAAGACGGACAGACCCGGACTGAATATGAATTTGACCTGAAACAGTACGGGAAAAATGAATACATTCATCAGATGGATGACCAATTGACTGATGCTCAGTTGGCGCTTTGTGAACTGTATGAAATCATTGGGGGTGAATAATCATGGCTAAAGTGTATGCTGATCTGATCCGAAAGGGGTTGAAGACCCTTGATGATGTTCCTGCCCGTATCCGTGAAGAAGTGCGGAAGATTCTTGAAGGCGATGTGGACTAACCTTCTTTTGTTCCTGATTTATCTGCTTTGGAAGGGGGTGAAAGACATGGCTGTTGTGTATGCTACCCTGATTGTCAAGGGAAAGAAAACCTTTGCACAGGTTCCCGAAAGACTGAAGGAACAGGTGCGGGAAATCCTGATTGCTCTGGAACTGCCTGAATTGGCTGAATAAGCCCTTTCCGGTTAAGAACGGGTGTTTATTCGGAAAAACGTATAGACCCGCCTGGAATCGCATTCTGTGAAGAACCAGGCGGGTAATTTTATGAAAGAAGGTGTGTTCCATGCCACTTGAAACAATTATTTCCCTTGTGGTTGCTGTTGCTGCCCTGTTATTTACTGCCCTGTCATTCAAACGGACAAAGTATCAGGATAACAGCGCAAACGCAACGGAAAGGGCTACCATGACCGCTGACATTCGCTATATCCGTTCCAGTGTAGATGATATCAAGCTGGAAAACAAAGCTATTCAGCGGGACATTATTGACATGCGGGAAAGGGTGGTTGCGGTGGAACAATCCACTAAATCAGCCCACAACCGCATTGATGAAATTGTCAAACAGAAAGGATGATTCCAAATGAAGTATGACTTCAAAACATGGCTGAAAGCTGCGGGTGTCCGGGCGCTGAAGACAGTTGCACAGACCGCTATTGCTACCATCGGAACTTCTGCTGTCATTTCTGAAGTGAATTGGCTGATGGTCGGTTCCGCTTCTCTGCTTGCCGGTATTCTGTCCATCCTGACTTCCATTGCCGGACTTCCTGAAGTCCCTGAAAAGGAATGATGAAAAATGGCAACAGGTAAAGAACTTGCAAGGGCTTCATGCAAATTTCTTGGTGAACTGTATTCCAATATGGATTGTCAGACCTTTGTTGAAAATTCCCTTGCTGAAGTCGGAATTCGTCTGGATTTGAAAGGTTCTAACGCATGGTTCCGGGAAACTGTGAAGAATGGTTGGGTTGGAACCCCTGAAGAATGTAAAGCCAAATTTGGCTGTGTTCCCGCTGGCGCTTTCCTGTTTATTCATGCTTATGATGGCGGGGAAGAAAAACGGGGATACTTTGACGGTTTGGGTAACGCTTCCCACATTGGGTTAGTGACCAACATGACCGGACAGGAAATGGTTGATATTGCCGTTGATGCCGGGAATACTAAAGCTGTCGATTACAACTATGGGGATGGCGCTATTCATTCTTCTTCCAGTAGGGAACATGTTGCAACCAGCAAATTCAAAGGGAATACTATCAAAAATGGCGGGTGGAACATGGTTGGTCTATGGAACAGAATTGACTTTGGTGATAAAATCAACGCTATTCTGAATGGTGGCGGTGATCCTGTTGACCCGGATGAACCTGTTATCCCTGACCCTGAACCTGATCCTGAACCGACACCCAAAGAAGATGTGTATGCTGTTGTTTGGGCTGAAGAAGGTTCAACCGTGAACATGCGGAAACAAAAAAGCACAAGCGGAAAGCTTGTGAACCGTGTTCCAATAGGTGCAACGGTGCGGGTTATCAAACAGGGAAACCAGTGGTCAAAGGTAGCTTATACGGATAAAACCGGGGCTACATGGTACGGGTATATGATGTCCGAATTTCTGAAGGAACAGAACCTTGGTAACCAGGACTTGTATACCGTCTGTATTCCGATGCTGACCAAGGTTCAGGCAGAAGCGCTGATTGAACGCTATCCCGGTTCATGGATGGAACAGGGTGTTGGTTGATCTGTTACTAACCTGTTACTAACCACCAAATCTGGACGGGACTGAAACAGCCTTTCAGGAATTGAAACCGTTGAAATTATTGAAAAGGTTGGTGTTCAAAAATGAAGAAATTCATGATATAATATCTGACCGAAACCGGGGGAACGTTGTTTTTCAACGTTCCCCCTTCTTTTTGTTACTAACGTGTTATTAGTTCAATGGCGGTTTTCAATTCATCAAGGGTCTTATGTGTGTAAACCCGTTCCCCTACATCCTTTGACTTGTGACCCATCATCAAATCAATACATTTCTTGTTTGCCCCGGCTGAATCCAACCTGGTTCTGAAGGTGTGCCGGGTTTCATGCGGGGTGTGGGTAATCCCGTATTTGGACAAGGTTTCTTTGAAGACTTCCCGGTATTGGTCTTCTGTCATGGGTTTTCCGTTCTGATCTGTTATCAGGTATTTTGAATCTGGATTGAACCTGACTTCAATGAACTTCAAAATAGCTGAATGAATCGGGACAATCCGGTCTTTTCCATTCCTGGTCTTGACCCCGCCTTTCATGGTTTGGTTGTCCATATCCACATTGGCGGTTTCCAGTGTAAGGAATTCGATGATTCGCCAACCGGAATACAACATAATCAGGATGGTATCAACCCAAGGTTCATCAGCATGATTCCAAAGGGTCTTGATTTCATCTTCTGTGAAGGGTGTTCTACTGGATTCCGCAACCGGGGCGCTGGTTGTCAAAACTGAATACATTTTCTGAATCACATCCATTTCCATTGCAAATCTGTCAAGGTATCCCCAAAGGTTTTTAATTGCTGCCTGTGTGCTATATCCACAACCACAATTATCAATAGTGTCCTGCATTTGGAATGATCTGATATCCCGGTACTTCAGTTCATCCAGTTTCTTCATGTGCTTGTAAGCAGATTTCAATGAACCCTGAAGGGATTTCCCAAGTTTGGGATAGACCGTTTCAGACCATTTCTGATACAGTTCATTCAGGCTGATATTCCGCTTGTCAATGTCATAAGGGTTTTTATTGTATTCCGCAAGGGCTATCATTCCTTCTTCCCTGGAAGCGTAATACCCAATGACAAGATAGATTGGTTGTCCTTTATCGTTCCAACCAGTAGTTTTCCGGGCGGTGAAGGGTCTTCTTCTGTTCCCGGACAGCTTGACCACTGATCCATAACCATTCGGATTTTTCATGATAACCGCCTTTCATCCGTAAAAACTACGCTTGAACTACGGGTAAAACTACGGATGAACTACGCTTAAAATGTAGGATTTTCAAGGCTTACTACGGATACTACGGTTGTTTTCAACTTCTTAGAAAAAAGGGGGTTTTGGACAGGACTATAATATATTATATACACTGTATCCTTACAATGTAATAATATAAGAAATTGAAATCATCCGTAGTTACCGTAGTTCCCGTTGAAAAATAAGGATTCTTACCGTAGTTTAAGCGTAGTTTTACCGTAGTTCAACCGTAGTTTTTGGGCGGTTTCTGTGTTATAATCACATCAGACCCGCCTTTCATCGTTTGGGGGTGTGTCTTGTCCCTGTCCGGGGTGGTAGCTGGACGGGGACTTTTTTCAGTTTCCATTTTTGAAGTTCTGGATTCCCTGATTCACTTCATTCATGGTCTGTTGGTCAACGGTAATCTTGATGTTCTGAATGTCTTTGGCTGACTTTTCAAAATCGGATTGACACCCGGACAGCAAAACCAGTGAAACCAGAACCATCATAATAAGAAGAAACCGCTTCAAGAATCATCATCCTTTCTGTATTTTGGTATTTCTGACAAGTCTTCCAGCGCTGAAACAGCTTTCTTTTGTCCTTCTTCATTCAGTTCATTCAGAACTGAAAGCGCCTGAACTGCTGCTTTTCCCCACTGATCTTGAACAGCCTGAAGCAAAGCAACCTGTTTGGAAACAGTTTTCACCTGTTCTTCATCTTCATCAAAACCCATCAGGTAACAAGCAGACACACCAAAAATATCAGCCATTTTCTTAATGGTTGACCGTTTGATGTTTTCAACTTTGCCGTTCTCATATTTGGCAATAGCTGACTTTTGAACCCCTAACAACAGACCAAGTTCATCTTGTGTCATGTTATTGGATTCCCGTAAGTATTTGATCCTTTCACCCATCGTCACTGTTAACCCCCCTTTCACATGATGGAATGTATAAAAGATTATAATCTTTTTAGGATACATTTTCAAGAAATTCTAAAAAAGTTTCTTAAAAATCGAAAATAATGCTTGACAACCTTTCGGGACACCTTTATAATCGTAAGTGTCTTAAAAAGCAACTTCCCGGAAATCTACCACATCCGGGAAAGCTACTCTGAACCCCCGAACGATGAAAGGACGGTATGAAAGCTATGTTGTATGGTGTGGAACTTATCAAGTCTTTGGAAAACGAAAAAGCCCTGATCCGTGAGAATCAGCGCAACCGGGAAAAGCGGATTGCGAATTGGGAAACGGATGAAGATGATTGTTTCATTTCTATCCGCTGTGATGACCGGAATTCCCATCTGATTGATGACAAAATCCAGTTGATTCAGGATGGCGGTTGTCATTGGTTTGTGGAATACCAGTCCACTTCCGGTGTTCATGAGAAGAAACATAACTGGTTTGAAAACAAATTCGGCGGTTGGTCTTTACGGGTTGAACTGATGGACGGAACTGTTATCTACACTTCCGCTGACTCGGAAAAGGGGCTTGCTAAGAAGGGTCTGAAGAAAGTGCTTGCTCTGCGTCCTGCATGGTACGCTTTCCATTCTTCACAGCGGGGAATGATGGGTGTTTATTCCGGTGAATATGTCCTGTTCCCGTCTTCCGTGAATTATGCTACCGGGGAAGATGCTACTGTTGAACCGCTGGAAGTCAAGCCTTTTGAATTTGAAAAGGCTGTGATCTGATGAAAGGGGCGCTGAACATGAGTGTAGCAATGAAGCTGAATAAGTTCCTTGTGATGACGGAACATGAAACATGGGGTGAAACCCCGCATTATGTATGGGCGCTGGATGCCCAAGATGCAGTTGAAAAGACCAAGCAGACTTACCCGGATGAAGAAATCATGGATGTTTTCAAAGCTGTGAAAGGATGGAAGAAATAATGAATATTCGTGAAAAGCTGAACCTGATGAAGAAGATTGATGAAGACAACCGGAAGCATGTTGAAGAATGGAAGCAGAAGAACATGAAGATTTGGGTTGCTGACTATTCCGGGAAAGACGCTGAAGGAAAAGTGATTGAAAGCACTTATGTTGATCCTATGGCTTGCAGAATCCAGGTTGAAGCCATGACGATTGATGACGCTTTGAAAGAAGCTAAGAAGAAGGTTGCTGCCCTTGCTGAAGAAGGAAATTGGCAGACCTGGGTTGTGTGGGGTATTTCAATCTGCAATGAAAATGTCTGGTAATCAGGACAGGGGGGAAACCCCTTCCTGAAATCAGAAACCCCAACCGCTGACTTCCCCGGTGGGCTGGTTGATTCAGCGATTGTCAACCAGCGGGGGTTTCTGATTTCAGGAATTAAAGCCTGAACCCTGAACCTTGACAATTTCACACTTCCTGAAGACTGGTTGTGGTAGCGGAAAGCGTAAAATCCCAAAGAAACCGGGCGGTGATGGGAAACCAGATGAACCAAACGTTCTTCCGGTTGGATGGAATAGGGTTGAAATCCCTGAAAGCAAAAACAGAAGGATTTTACCGTAGTGAATTTTGAAGTGAGGTTGACCAATGAAAGTATTGATTGCCTGTGAAGAATCACAAACTATCTGCAAGGCATTCAGAAAACTTGGTCATGAAGCTTATTCCTGTGACTTACAAAACTGTTCAGGGAATCACCCTGAATGGCATGTGTGCGGGGACTGTTTACCCCTTATTAATGGTAACTGTGAGTTTACTACAATGGGGGGGGTACATGTTTCAATTCCCGGTCAATGGGATTTGCTGATTGCCCATCCACCTTGCACATATCTATCAGGTGTCACAACCAGACACCTTTCACTTAGGATGAACCCTGCTGAAAAGATAATTGAAAGAATGTGGAAGCTTGCTGAAGCTGCTATCTTCTTTATGAGATTTGCCCTTGCAAGATGTGACCATATTGTTATTGAAAATCCAACAGGGTTTATGTCCCGATTGTTCAGGAAACCTGACCAAATAATACACCCGTATTATTTTGCAAAGGATGAAATGGATATACAAAACTATCAGAAGAAAAGAACCGCTTTATGGTTGATTGGTGTGAAGCCCCTGGAAAGAACCAATAATCTGAAACCCCCGGAACCCTACGGATATACTGTTTCCGGGAAAGCAAAGAACTTTGAAGAAATGGGTGGTAAAATACCCGGAATTCAATGTTCCAATAACAGAGCAATTGCCCGGTCAAAAACTTTTCCGGGTGTTGCTGAAGCTATGGCAGTTCAATGGTCTGAAATGTTAGAAAAGGAAAAACAATAAAACAGTAGGTGACAATATGAAAATCAAATACAAGGATATCAGTTTTCGTGAAAAATCACTTGAACTGATTGGGCTTGTGAATAAGGTAATCAATGAATACAGTAATCAAGGGTATGAATTGACCTTGCGACAAGCCTATTATCAATTAGTTGCCCGTGGTTATATTGAAAACAATGAACGGTCTTACAAAAACATTGGAAACCTTATCAATGACGGGCGGTTAGCTGGTTTGATTGACTGGTACGCTATTACAGACAGAACCAGAAATTTAAGACATAATTCCCATTGGGAAAAACCCGCTGAAGTCATTGAATCCGCAAGATATTCCTTTCTGCTGGATAAATGGAAGAATCAACCCAATTATGTTGAAGTGTGGGTTGAAAAGGACGCTTTAGTTGATATCGTTGCTAAAGCCTGTAAACCGCTGGATGTTCCGTTCTTTTCCTGCCGGGGCTACACTTCCCAAAGTGAAATGTGGTCTGCTGCTCAAAGATTCTTATGGAAGAAGAACAAAGAAGGAAGATACATCATTCATTTGGGTGACCATGACCCATCCGGGATTGATATGACCCGTGACATTCAGGAACGCTTGAATATGTTTGGCGCTGATCTGGAAGTAAAACGGATTGCGTTGACTATGAACCAGGTTGAAAAATACAATCCCCCGCCAAATCCAGCCAAACTGACTGACAGTAGATGTGAAGGATATATCAATGAATTCGGTTATGAATCATGGGAACTGGACGCATTGGAACCCCAAGTGTTAGCGGAATTGATAACAAATCACGTTACCGCCCTGCGGGATGATGACTTGTATCATGAAACCTGTGAAGAAGAAACACAAGGTAAAAATGAACTGTTTATGATTGAAAATAACTATGATGACATTGTTGAAACCTTCAGAGAAAGAATATAAAGGATGTGAAGAAATTGAATAAGAATTTGTTACGGTCTGTCATGGTCTTACACAATGATACAAATATCACCCTTGCTGAATACCTGGGGATTTCTGATTCTACCTTGTCCCTGAAGATGAATGAAACCAACGGGGCTGAATTCACACAGGGGGAAATCAAAAAGATTATCCAGCGGTATAACCTGACAGCGGAACAGACCCTTCAGATTTTTTTTAACTAACGGTGTCTTAAAATGACACATCAACAAACAGAAAGTGAGGAATAGAAAACATGGCAAACACGTTTTCCAAAAACCTGAAAGCGCTGATGATTCAGCGGAACATGACACAGAAAGATTTGTGCGGGCTGACAGGGCTTTCCGCTGCTTCTGTCAGTCAATACCTGTCCGGGGTAACCGGAACCCCAAAACAAACAACCCTGAAAAAGATTGCTGACGCTCTGGATACTTCCATTCCCTTTCTGATCGGAATGACGGATGAACCGGATGTAGATGTTGGCGGTTTTCCCTGTAAGAAGGTTCGGATTGAAGACGCTGCAAAGCGCCTGGGGAAATCTGAACAGTTTGTCCGGGTTTCCCTTCAGCGGGGAACAGCCCCGTTTGGATTCGCTGTCCAGATGGCTTCCGGGAAATGGTGCTACCACATCAGCCCCAAGAAATTTGCTGAATATATCGGATAAGAAAGGATGATTGATTGTGCTGCTTCTGATTGTCTGGATTGCCTTTGTGATGGGGTTTGTTGCCTACAAAGAAAAGCCTGACCGGGATGAAAACGATACTGTCAAGCGGATGGTTAAGGAAGCCAAATACCATGAAAGACACCCGGAAGTGAAACGGTCAGTCAAATACATGAACGCTGGATATTTCCAGTAAGGGGGTAAACATGAAAAAGCTGATTTATAAACTGTGTCACAAGCTTTACAAGGGGGGGGTAATTTCCTGGAAGCTGTGGTCATTTGTATATGACCGTCTGCACAGATTTGTTGATGATCCTTGGAATTAAAAACAAAGGGGGGTTAAACAATTGATTTTGAAACAGAAACAACAGTTCTGTCACCTTCCCCTTGGGGAAGCGCTGACCGCTTATGATCTTCAGAACATTGATGATTGTTTGGTAGCGCTGACCTTCAGGGACAAGGCTGAAACGGTGCTGTGTCGGTGGGGCTGGAAACGGAAAAGCGGTGAACACGCTTCCTATCAGGGATTCTGGACGCTGGACGGAACTGACCTTCCTGTATTCCCCTGGAACACCTATGGTACAAACTGGCAAGCTTACCGGGTGAACCTTCCCCGTGATATCAGGGATATTGCGGTATGTGTCGGTTGGCGGTGATTCTATGGAACTGATGGAACATCAGAAACAAGCTTTGCAAGATTCCAAAGGGCTGAACCGGGTTGCTTATTATTGGGATATGGGGCTTGGTAAAACGTTCATAGGCGCTGAAAAGCTGATTGACCTGAACAAAGAAATCAATCTGGTTGTCTGTCAGAAAACAAAGATTTCTGACTGGATAGAACACTTTCAACAGAACTATCCTGACAACTTCATTCTGTATGATCTGACAGACAAGAAACAGTTTGATAATTTCATGCTTCATTTTGAAGTGTGGAACGGTCGTTCAGGAACCTTGCATCAGATAGCGTTTATCAATTATGACCTGATCTTCCGTAGACCTGATCTGAAGAAGCTGACCGGGTTTACCTTGCTGCTTGATGAATCCAGCCTGATTCAGAATGACAAAGCCAAACGGTCAAAGTTCATTCTGAACCTTCACCCGGCTAATGTGATTCTGTTATCAGGAACCCCGGTTTCCGGGAAGTATGAAAACCTGTGGTCACAGATTCATTTATTGGGTTGGGATATATCCAATGAACTGTATCAGAAACAGTATGTGAATTGGGTATTGACGCAAGAAGATGAAGCGGGATTCAGACATTGGATAGTAGACCGGGAAAACCCTTACAAAAATGTAGACCGATTGAAAAACAAGCTGCGGGAACATGGCGCTTTCTTCCTGAAAACGGAAGAATGTTTTATCTTGCCTGACCAAACGTTCATTACTGTTTCCGTTCCGACAACCAAAGAATACCGGAAGTTCCGAAAACAGAAGATTGTTGAAACGGACGGTCAGACCTTGGTTGGTGACAACGTATTCAAGGAACGGTTGTATTCCCGTCAATTATGCAGTTGGTACAATCAAAAGAAGCTGGAAGCCTTTTCTGATCTGCTGGAATCCACCAAAGACAGATTGATTGTGTTTTACAACTTCAACCGGGAATTACAAAGTTTGATTCCCTTGATTAGCAATGCTGAAAGACCTATCAGCATTATCAATGGTCTGATAAAAGACCTGACAGCCTATGAAGAACAGTCCGATTCAGTCACCCTGATTCAGTATCAAGCCGGGGCAATGGGGCTGAACCTTCAGAAAGCTAATAAGATTATCTATTTCACCTTAACCGATAAATCAGAACTGTTTGAACAGTCGAAAAAACGGATTCACAGGATTGGTCAGAACCAACCCTGTTTCTATTATCTGATGATCTGCAAAAACAGTGTGGAAGAAGTCATGCTGAAAACACTGGAAGAAAGGCGGGATTTTACAGATGAACTGTTCAAAGAGTGCAAGCAATGAAACCATCTACAACAATGATTTTGAACTGGAAAAATTCGCTGATGAAATTGTGAAAGGGTGGGTCTTGTCCAGACCTTCTGACAAGCCTGTTATCCGGTCAGATTTTTCAGAATGGCTGAACCAGTTCAACCGCATTCTGAAATCATCCGCTGACGATTATTTCAAGCGGGTTGAAATTATCAAAAAGAATTTGGAGGTATTGAAAAATGAAAGCCTGTAAGGATGTTTGCCCGGTGTTGAAAGTTCAGCGCTGCTGTTTCCTGTGTGACAAGCGGAACGAATGTGACGAAGTATGCAACCAGGACACCCATGAAGGGTGTGAACTGCTGGTTGATCTACCTGAAGAAATGACCTGTGAACAGGAAGCGGAACCGATTCTGGAAAAGCTAGAACAGGTGATGAACCAGAAGAAAGAACTGGAAGACAAGGAAAAGGAACTGAAGGAAGCGCTGAAAAAGCTGATGGAATCCAGGCATGAAACCGGGCTGAAGAACAACAGTCACATGAAGGTAACCTATATCAGCGCTTCTTCCACTACGGTCTTTGATACTGATCTGTTCAAGAAAACTGACCCGGCTACCTATTCCAAATTCTGTACCAAACCCAAGGATACCAAAGCCTATATCAAGTGTGAACTGCTGAAGAAAGAAGGGAAAAAGGAATGAAGAAGCTGAAGCCTGACCGGATGAAGAAAAAGAACCGGAAGTTCATCAAAGGTACTGCTGCTTATGAAAGACGGAAGTTCACCCAATACTTCCAGCGGGAAGCCCGGAAAAACGGAACCACCTTTAGTCCCCGTTGTCTTGCCCGGTCTGTTGGTATTTTTGTCGGACAGGTGACCGATGAAATTTCCGCTAAAAAAGCTGCTTTCAACTGGAAAGCTTATATGGAAGGGGTTATCAATCATCCCCGTGAATTCCGGGCAATGCTGAATCCGAAGAAAGATATCAGGGATTCCAGCGGACGGGTTATCAGAAAGGTGAAAGCAAGTTCCACTTATGGTGAGGTGGAAAAGGCATGACCCCGGAAAAAACCTTTGAAAATCAGGTGAAACGATGGCTGACGGGCGCTGGAATTTATGCCCTGGGAACCCCTGAAGACAGGATGACGGTTCCCGCTATCGGGTATTTTGAAAAGCGGTGGGGCGGTGGGTACAGTCAAAAGGGTTTGCCTGATTTGCACATAGTAGTTAACGGAATCAATCTGGATGTGGAACTGAAGCAGAAGGACGGAAGACCAACGGAAATTCAAAAGTTCATGATCCGTCAGATTAACGCTTGCGGTTCCTTTGGGATTGTCCTTTATCCAGACGGATTCCAGGAATTCAAAACGCTGATAAAGGGGGTGTGTGAATGCAATTCAGTCATTCCCGCCTTGAATGCTTTGAAACGTGTCCATTTAAGTTTCAACTACGGTACATAAACCAGATAGGGACAATTTCTTCAGATGATCCCGCTTCCCCGTTGATTCTTGGTCATGCCCTTCATACGGGCATTGAACAGGGAACGGAAACCGGGGTAAAGGAATATCTGAACGCTTATCCCGTCATTACAGACAGTCATATCAATGAACAAATCAAGCTGGAATACTGGATTCCCCGTGTTCGGGCGCTGATTGATCCTGAAGCGGAATTTGAAGTTCCCCTTCAAGACCCTGACTTCATTGGGTTTATTGATCTGTTGACCCCCGCAACGGGCTTTCATAATCAGCCTATGCCGAATCTGTATGACCTGGTTGATTTCAAGTATGCTTCCAGCGCTTCCCGGTATGCTGAATCCGAACAGCTACACCTTTACAAATACTTCTTTGAAAAGCTGAATCCCGGTAAATTCATCCGCAATCTGACCTATTGGATTATTCCCAAAGTCAGTATCAAGCAGAAAAAGAATGAAGACCTGGTTCAGTTCAGAACCCGGATTGAAGAAGAACTGTCCGGGAAGGAAATTGAGTTTGTCAAGGTGGACTATGACCCGAACAAGGTAATTGGTTTTCTGACCGGATGTAAACGCTGCCTGGAAGCAAAGGATTTCCCCGAAAAACACAGTTACCTTTGTAACTGGTGTGAATATCAAGATTATTGTCAGAAAGGTGAGGATTATATGTTACTGCCCAAAAACGAAAGGCGGGATTTGACCGCTATTAACAAGAAAGTCCTGTGGATTTACGGGAAACCCTTCAGCGGGAAAACCTGGTTCACCAACCGTTTCCCGGATGTGCTGATGCTGAACACGGACGGGAATATCAAGTATGTGGATGCCCCCTACATTCCTATCCGGGATGAAGTGACGGTCAACGGACGCATTACCAATATCAAGCTTGCCTGGGATGTGTTCAAGGATGTGATTGATGAACTGGCTAAGAAGCAGAACGAATTCAGAACCATTGTGGTTGATTTGCTGGAAGACACCTATGAAATGTGCCGGTTATACATCTATAAAGATATGGGAATTACCCATGAATCAGATGATTCTTTCCGGGCATGGGATAAGGTGCGGACGGAATTTCTGTCCACCATTCGCAAGCTTGTAAACCTGGACTATGAGAATATTATCCTGATTTCTCATGAGGACATGAGCCGGGATATCATGAAGAAGGGCGGTGATAAGGTAACCGCAATCAAGCCCAATATGCAGGATAAGGTTTGTAACAAGGTTGCGGGTATGGTTGATCTGGTTACCCGGCTGGTTTCTGAAGGGGATACCCGCAAACTGACCTTCAAGAATTCTGAAACTGTCTTTGGTGGTGGGCGCTTGATTGTGAAGGAAGATGAAATCAACGCTGACTATGATGAATTCATTGCCCTGTATGAAGAAGCCAATACCAACGCTGCAAAGGCGATTGGTGGAACCAAATCTGTCAGGGAAGTGGATACCGGAACGGGAACCATTACCGGTGCAACCCCGGAAGAACAGAAAGCTATTGAAGCGGAAGAAGCTGAACCCCCGGTTCCTGCCCGCAAGCGGAAGACCAAGGAAGAAGCGCTTGCGGAACAGGCAAAGGAAATGGATGACAAACCCGCTGCTGAAGTGATCCAGAATGAAACCCCGGCTGCTGAAGCCCCTGTGAGAAGAACCCGTAAAAAGCGGGAAGAATAATATAACCTATAAGTTATAAAATGAAAGGAAGTATTTGAACATGGCTAATAATCTGTTTGCTGAATTTGACAAGGCGATTGACACCAAAGCCCTTGCGGAAGAAGTCAAGAATTCCGCTGATACCCCGGTCTATAAGGATGTTCCTGACGGAAAGTATGAAGTGAAGATTGAAAAGCTGGAACTGGTTGCTACCAAGGAAACACATAAACCGATGGTTTCAGGCTGGTTCCGTATCCTGTCCGGTGAATACAAGGGACAGTTGATCTTCATGAATCAGGTGATTGATGAAGCGTTCAAAATCCATATCGTCAAACAGTTCCTTATCAGCCTGGATACTGAACTGAACATTGACTTTGTGAATTATACGCAGTTCGGAAATCTGCTGATGGATGTTCTGGAAGCGGTTGACGGTAAACTGGAATATGTTCTGGTTTACGGTCATAACCGCAAGGGTTACGCAACCTTTGAAATTGAAGAAGTTTATGACGCTGAATAATACCTAACCAACCGGAAACGGGGTAACGCTGCTGTTACCCCGTTTCCCTATGCTGAAAGGGGGACTGATGCTTGTTATTCTATGACTTTGAAGTATTCAAATATGACTGGCTGGTAGTGATTATAGACATGACCCGGAAGGAAGAACATGTGGTTATCAATGATCCTGATGAACTGGAAAGGCTTTACCATGAAAACAAAAAGGATATATGGGCGGGCTTCAATTCCAGACATTATGACCAATGGATATTCAAGGCGATTCTTTGCGGGTTTGATCCCAAGAAAGTCAATGACTATATCATTATCAAGGATAAACCCGGTTACCAGTATTCCAGCCTGTTCAGAAACTATCCCCTGAACAACTATGATGTGATGAACAATATTGACAGGGGGTTGAAAGTGTTTGAAGGATTCATGGGAAACAGTATCCGTGAAACATCAGTCCCCTTTGATATTGACCGGAAACTGACGGATGAAGAAATAGCGGAAACCGTAAAGTATTGCCGTCATGATGTGGAACAGACCATTCAGGTTTTCTTGAAAAGGCGGGAAGACTTTGAAGCCCACATGGGTCTTGTCCGTATTGCTTCCGGGGAAGGAAACCCGCTGGATTTGTCCCTGGTCGGAAAGACTAAACCCCAACTGTCAGCAATCATCCTTCAGGCAACCAGACAGGAACATGATGACGAATTTGATATTGATTTCCCGGATACAATGCGGATTGAAAAATATACCCCTGTGGTTGACTGGTACAGGAACCCGGAAAACCGCTGCTATACCAAGTGGAACCCGGAAAAGAAGAAATGGGAAAAGAACGTGCTTCAGACGATGGTTGCCGGGATTCCCCATCAGTTTGGTTGGGGCGGTCTTCACGGGGCGGTTGAAAAATACCATGAACAGGGTTTTTTCCTGAATATGGATGTAGCTTCCCTGTATCCGTCTTTGATGATCCGTTACAACCTTCATTCCAGGAACATGAAAGACCCCCAAAAGTATGTTGAAATCTACCAAACCCGGCTGAAGTACAAGCGGGAAAAGAACCCCTTGCAACTGCCCCTGAAGCTGGTTCTGAATTCCACCTATGGGGTGATGAAGGACGCAAACAATGATTTGTATGACCCGCTGCAAGCAAATAAGGTTTGTATCTATGGTCAGTTATTGCTTCTGGATTTGATGGAACGGCTGGAATCTTACTGTAAAATCATTCAGTCCAATACAGACGGTATTCTGATTAAGCTGAAGGACGGTTCTGATGCTGCCTATGAACAGATTGACGATATCTGCTATGAATGGGAAAAGCGGACGGGGCTGAAGCTGGAATTTGACGAATACCGGGAAGTCTTTCAGAAGGATGTGAACAACTACATTGTCATTGACGCTGAAGGGCATTACAAGTCAAAGGGTGCTTACATTAAGAAGCTGGATTCCCTGGATTATGACTTGCCCATTGTCAATAAAGCGCTGATTGAATACATGGTTCATCACATTCACCCGGAACAGACGGTCAACGCCTGTGATGATCTGAAGGAATTTCAGCTTGTGACCAAGATATCCAGCAAATACAGATTTATCCTTCACGGGGCTGAATACCACTATGAACAGGGCGCTTTTTCAAAATCCCTGGTTTATGACAAGCCGGGTAAACGAATCAATGAAAAATGTGTCAGAATCTTTGCTTCCCTGAATCCTGACCGGGGCGGTGTGTTCAAAGTGAATGACAGAATCGGGAAACCGGAAAAGATATCCAACAGCCCGGAACACTGTTTCATTTTCAATGATGAAGTGAACGGGGTGAAATGTCCAAATGAACTTGATAAAGAATGGTATGTCAAGATGGCAATGAAACGCTTGCGGGATTTTGGGGTGATTGTGTGAAAAAAAATGAATTACCTGAAAGAAAGGGGGTGACAGAATGGTTGAAAGTGACAAGCTATACCGGGGATATGTGAAAACCAAGAATAAACGTTCCCTGGAAAAGCTTCAGGACAGGACAAAGTTTTCCGGTTATGACGCTGTGAAAGACTGTCCTGAATTCGCCGGGGTTTTGAAGAAAAATACCATCATGGTTGATATTGATGACGGGGAAGAATCTGAAATCCTGATGAATATGGTGGAAGCGCTTCAGTTGAATTGCCGGGTATATCAAACCAGGCGGGGAAAACACTTCATTTTCTACAACACCCGTATTCAGAATAATTCCAACCATTCAACCCTTGCCTGTGGGCTGACCGCTGATATCAAGGTGGGTTTCAAGTGTTCCTATGAAGTCTTGAAGTATGACGGGAAGGAACGCTTCATAGAATGGGATATTGAGGACGGACAGGATTATCAGGAAATCCCCAAATGGCTGTTCCCCATCAAGGGAACCGCTGATTTTGTCAACATGGAAACCGGGGACGG
>ERZ809504.19-NODE-19-length-25057-cov-7.175586_pt1 | contig 25057 bp, 20 predicted proteins | sample MGYA00521273_ERZ809504 | MGnify/ENA primary metagenome ERZ809504 (study PRJEB31581, sample SAMEA3312979) | metagenome | study: EMG produced TPA metagenomics assembly of the PRJEB8939 data set (Metagenomic analyses of Rumen microbiomes reveals...
AGCTATCTTCAAAAATTCCCCGCTGATATTTTTGAAAAAATGTTTTTCACCCAGCGGTAAGTTTTCTGTAAAGGGGCCTCTGCTTATATTCGGGTTTCAGTCTCCTTTCCAGGAATATACTAGTACCGGACTTTTGTGGCCCCTTTATAGAGAGCTTATTGCTGATATTTTAAAGGAGATGTAAATATGCCGAAAGCTAGTCAGATAGTTGTTCCTTCGACACCTGCTTTTGAGCCAGCAAGATCTGATGAAGAAAGAGAACGTCAGATGATTAATTTGTCTTATGATCTAGCAGAAGCTAGAATGAGAAGTGGAATAGCAACAAGTGCTGAAATATGTCACTTCTTAAAACTTGGTTCTAGTAGATCGAAGTATGAACAAGAAGAATTACAAGAAAATATAAAGCTGCTTAAAGCTAAGACTGATGATATTTCTGAAGGAAAGAGAGCTGTTGAGCAGTTCGATGAACTTATGAGTGTTCTTAAGAAATATGGAGGATATGAAGACGATGAGACAGATGAAGACGAAGACTTCTGTTGATATTCGAACATATACAGAACTTTGTAAGTTAAAGACGTTTAAAGAAAGATACCTTTACTTAAGGCTATCCGGGCAAGTTGGGATTGACACATTTGGATTTGATAGATATTTAAACCAAAATTTTTATAGATCAGAACTTTGGAAAAGGGTTAGAAGAGATGTTATAGTTAGAGATAATGGATGCGATATGGGACTTGAAGGCTACGATATATGCCCTATTGTTGATATTTCTGGAAAACGTTTAGGTAATAAGAAACAAATTCTTGTTCACCATATGAACCCTATAACAGAGAAAGATTTATATTATGGTAATGTTGATATTTTGTTAAATCCAGAATATTTAATAACTGTTTCTTTAATGACACATAACGCTATACATTATGGAACGGAAGAAACATTAATGTATGTAAGTCCTGAAATAGAGCGTAAACAAGATGACACTTTTGAATGGAGAAGAATATGAAAAATAATAAAGAAGTAAATAAAGAAGCAAGTAAAGAAGAAATAAAAGAGCTTGAAAATCTTCAGAAAGAATTAAGTGAAGAGACAAAAACGAAAAAAGAAAAAGTAACTGAAAAACGTAAAGGAGGCCCTTGCGTTTAGAAAGGAGTTTATATGGAATATGCAAGTATATTAGACACTGTAAAAGAAGGAAATGATATCGAAGTTTCTGATCACAGTTTTGACAATGATATATTGATGCATATAAACTCTTCAATAGCTATTTTAACTCAACTTGGTGTTGGAGTTGAAGGTTTCAGGGTTACTAGTGAAGCTGAAACTTGGGAAGATTATATAACTGATATAGTTCAATTAGAGATGGCTAAAGAATACATAACTAAAAGAACCGGTTTATACTTTAATCCGCCTAGAAGTCAGTTTTTGCTTAATAATGTAAAAAGCCAAATAGAAGAACTTGAGTACCGACTTAATTTAAGAGTTGATCCATAAGAAAGGAATTAAAGCTATGGGAGAAGATTATATTGCACATTATGGAACGCCTGATCAAAGATGGCATGTACGTAATTATCAGTATCCCGACGGAACCTATACTGAGCTTGGTAAAGCTAGAAGGAGAGTTGGTACTGGAGAACGAAAGCCTCTTTTAAGTGAAGAAGAGAAAAAGAGGAGAAGAGAAATTTATTACGATAAAAAAGAAGCAATCAATAAAGGCGATATATTATATGCTAGTAAACATCTTTCGGATTTTTCTAATAAAGATATAGATGATATAGTTGAACGATATAATAAAAATAAAATTATTTCAGATATTACTGCAAAAATCGAAGGCACAGATAAAACCTTTATTGAAAAAATTGCAGAAAAATTAAAACCGGTTAGTAGCATTGCAGAATCTTCGGCAACTATTGCTAAGAGTATGGACACTATACATCGTTCATTTACAAACATATCAAATCGTGATAGTGGAAAAGAAGATAATAAAGATAAGAAGCAAAAGAAAGATAATAAAAATAATGCGAGCTTTGTATCTAAGTATAAAAAAGCTAAATAAGTTAGAGGTGATGTAAATATGATGTCAAACACTGCCGTTCCTAGATATTATGGAATGTTTAGAGCTAAGGTTTTGGCAGGAGAGATACCTATTTGCAGAGAGATTGCTTTAGAGATGCAGCGTATCGATCAGTTAATAAGAAATGAAAATGTTTGGTACGATCCTGCACCTGTTGAAGGATTTATTGCTTATTGTGAAAACGAAATGACACTCACGGATGGATCTGAAGTTAGATTAACAGATGCTTTTAAACTTTGGGCTGAGCAATTGTTTGGGTGGTATTATTTCGAAACTAAATCAGTTTTTGTAAAAGGTAAAAATGGACAGCCTGGAAGATATAAAAGAAGAACTGTTAAAAGGCGTTTGATTAATAAGCAATTTATCATAGTTGGACGAGGTGGTGCAAAATCCTTATACTTATCATATGTTCAAAGCTATTTTCAAAATGTGGACGCTAGCACAACACAGCAAATAACAACTGCTCCGACAATGAAACAAGCTGAAGAAGTTATGGTACCAATAAATACTGCTATACTTAGAGCACGTGGCCCTTTTATGAAATTTTTAACTCAACCTTTGACACTAGAAAAGGCAAATCGTCGTGTTAAAAAAGCAAAATTAGAGTCAACAAAAATAGGTATAGTAAATCGTTTAAATGGTTCAATAATAGAAATCAGACCAATGTCTATTCCAAAGCTTCAAGGATTAAGATGTAAAGTTGCAACAGTTGATGAATTTCTTTCTTGTGATATAAGAGAAGATCCAATAGGTGCTATAGAGCAAGGAGCATCTAAGGTAGACGATTATGTTATAGTTGTAGCATCGTCAGAAGGAACTATACGAAATGGTGTTGGTGACGATATCAAGATGGAACTTATGGATATATTAAGACAAGAATATATAAATCCTCATGTTTCTATTTGGTATTATAAACTTGACACAATAGAGGAGGTTGGAAATCCAAAATTATGGATTAAAGCAAATCCTAATTTAGGAATTACAACATCAATCGAGTCGTATAGACAAGATGTTGAAAAAGCTCAAAAAGTTCCATCTTCTAAAAATGATATTATAGCAAAGAGATTTAACATTCCAATGGAAGGTCATTCTTATTTCTTTACAACAAATGAAATAATGTTACACCCTCAAAGAGAATATTGGAGAATGATGTGCTCTATGGGAATGGACTTATCGCAGGGAGATGACTTTTGTGCATTCACATTTCTTTTTCCGTTACCGAATTTATTATTTGGTGTCAAAGTTTTAAGCTTTATAACTGAACTGACATATAATAAATTAATTCCAGCAACTAGAGATAAATATTTAGAGTTTGTTCAAGAAGGAAGTTTGATTATAATGCCAGGTACGGTTTTGGATATGATGTTAGTTTATGATGAAGTTGATAGATATATAACAGAACATGAATATACTGTTTTAACAGTCGGATATGATCCTTACAATGCTAGAGAGTTTGTAGAGCGTTGGGCTAGAGAAAATGGAGATATAGGAATTGAAAAAGTACCTCAAGGATTTAAAACCGAGTCTGTTCCTTTAGGAGAGATTAAAAATATGGCAGAGTCTCGACTATTATTATTCGATCAGTCTTTAATGAATTACAGTATGGGTAATGCTATGGTATTAGAAGATACTAATGGAAATCGAAAACTGTGGAAAAGAAGGCATCAAGACAAGATCGATAATGTGGCAGCACTAATGGATGCTTTTGTTGCCTATAAATTACATAAAGAAGGATTGTTCGATTAATAATCCAGAAAGGAAATCAAAATGGGAGTCTTACAAAGAATAAAAAGAGCATGGAATGCTTTTGTTGCAAATAAAGATCCTACAATAAGTAAAGAAATAAGCCATACTGGTTTTAGTTCATTCTTTCCATCGTCTTATAGAAGTGGGTTCTCTTACTATGACAAATCTTTGGCAAAATATATTCTTAATCGAATGTCTGTAGATTTTACAAGCATACAGTTTAAGCATGTTTTAGTCGATGAAGAAGAAAGATATGTTGGAGATGTTGAGTCGACTTTAAATTTTTGTTTAAATCAAGAAGCAAATTTGGATCAAGGTCCAAAAGATTTTCTTTTAGATTTTTGCAATACTTTACTTGATAATGGATACTGTGCTATTGTTCCAGTAAACACTGACGTAGATCCTGATAAAAATCCGGAATTTCATATATGGTCAATGCGTGTTGGAATAATAACAGAATGGTATCCAAAACATGTTAAAGTAAGATTATGGAATGAAGATAAAGGAGATACAGAAGAGATAACGGTTAGTAAAAAAACTACGGTTATAGTTGTAAATCCTTTTTATACAATAATGAATGAACCAAATTCAATACTTGCTCGTCTAAATAGAAAATTTAAGGTTATGGACTATATAGACGAGGAAACGACTTCCGGAAAATTAAATATAATTATCCAGCTTCCATTTTTGGCAAAGAATGAAATAATGCAAGAAAGAGCTGAAGCAAGAGTTCAGAGGCTTGAAGCTCAACTTAGGGAAAATAAATACGGAATAGCATACACGGACTCAACAGAAAAGATTGTTCAATTAAATAGAAGTATAGAAAGCAATTATCTTCAGCAAGTAGATTACTTAACAAAGCAATTTATGGATCAATTAGGTGTTACTCCTGAAATACTTAATGGTACAGCTGATGATAAAGTTCTTACTAATTACTATAATCGTATTATTGAACCTATTGCTGCTACTTTGTCAGAAAATATTAAACGGAAGTGGTTAAGCATGGATGATATATTATCGGGCGAGTCAATAATGTATTTTAGAGATGCATTTAAACTCGTTCCAGTAACTTTAATTGGCGAACTTGGAGACACTTTGATTAGAAACAGGGTTCTTAGTCCAAATGACTTTAGAAGTAAATTAGGTTTAAAACCTTCGGCTGATCCTTCGGCAAACGAGTTAATGAACCCTAATATGCCTGTTCAAGATCAAATAGAAACACCATTAGAAGCTAGTGAGAGTTACGAAACAATAGAAGGAGGAAATTACAATGAGCAAATATGATGATTGTGACTTCTCCGGATATGTTGCAAAATATGGAGTTTTGTGTGATGATGGCACAAAAATCGCAAAAGGTGCTTTTGCAGATCAGGATGGTACAACATTACCATTAGTGTGGAACCATGATCATAAAGATATTAATAATGTAATTGGCCATTGCGCTTTAGAGGAAAGAAGTGATGGACTTTACGGATATGCATATCTTAATTCTGAAACAGATCTTGGAAAAGCTGCAAAAGTTAGAGTTAAGCATGGCGATTTAACTTCATTTTCCATTTGGGCTAATAGGCTTCATAAAGCCGGCAAAAATGCAAAAGATATTCTGCATGGAATGATTAAAGAAGTTTCATTAGTTGTTGCTGGATCTGATCCAACATCAGTTATTGATACGGTATTAGCTCATGGAAGTGAAAATGAAGATAATGGAGAGTGCTTGTTCTATACTCCTGGAGAAGAAGAAGGAGTATTTGTTATGCATGCTTCATATTACAACGAAGATATGACTGATGAAGATTGGTCTTGTCTCGGCGAAGAAGAAGCAGTTAATACTGATAATGAGGAAATAGTTCATTCATCAGTAAAAGAAGAAAAAGCTAATGAAAATACTTTAAAAAATGATGAAGCACCATTATACATTATTCTTCCAGAGAAGAAACCTGCTGAAGAGCATATTGAACATTCTTCAGAACCAAGTGAAGATAATGAAGATGATGAAGATTTTGGAGAAGTATTTAAAACGCTTAATGAAAAACAAAAAAGGATGTTCATAAAAGCGATAGCGTATGAGCAACTAAAAAATCAAAATGGAGGTAACATTATGCACAACGTATTTAATGGCAACGTTGAAGAAGAAAAGACACAGAATGACGTTTTAATTCATTCATCGGAAATTCAGGTTGATTACTTCGGGAAAGCAATGGCTGACGGAGAAAAGTATGACTCGGCAAGAGAAGGATTTATGGCTCATGCTGCTGAATATGGTATTGATAATATTGAGATATTGTTCCCTGAGTATCAGGCGGTAACAAAATCTCCTGAATTCATCAAGAGAAGGACTGAATGGGTTAGTCTTGTACTTGATGGAGCAAATCACCTTCCTTTCTCTAAGGTAAAGAGCTGGTTTGCAGATATTACAGAAGATGAAGCAAGAGCAAAGGGTTACATTAAGGGTAACCGTAAAAAGGAAGAAGTATTCAAAGTTCTTAAGAGAGAAACTTCACCTACAACCGTTTACAAGAAACAGAAGGTTGACAGGGATGATTGGAAAGATATTACCGCTATTGATGTTCTCGTATGGTTCAAAGCTGAAATGAGATTAATGCTTGACGAAGAGCTTGCAGTAGCAATGCTTCTTGGTGATGATAGAAGCTATGACAACGATGACAAGATTGATGAGGACAAAATCCGTCCTATTTGGACAGACGATGAGCTTTTCACAGTTGTTGTTCCGGTATCAGTTAGCGCTTCAGCAGATGAAGATGCAAAGGCTAAGGCTCTTATCCGTGCACTTATCAAGTCAAGAAAGCTTTACTATGGATCAGGAAATGCTACTTTCTTTACAACTGAAGATAATCTTGCAGATATGCTTCTTATTGATGACGGTATTGGGCATCCTTTATATCCTACTGCATCAGCGCTTGAAACAAGAATTCGTGCATCTAAGATAGCTACTGTTCAGCCTATGGATGGCCGTTCAAGAATAGTTGGAAATAAGACACATTTCCTTGCAGGTATTCTTGTAAATATGAAAGACTATTCTGTTGGTTCTGACAAGGGTGGAAAGGTTGATTTCTTTGAAGATTTCGATATTCATTACAACCAGCATTATGCATTGTTGGAGACCCGTTGCTCAGGTGCTCTTACAAAAGCATATTCTGCTATGGTATTTGAATATATTTATGATCTCATCCTTGTGGTTAAGCCTGATGCTCAGAACCAGGTTCGCTATGGCAAAGCTGTTAGTTCACTTCAGGAGAATGACGTTATCGTTAGTGATAAGTCAGTATCTGGAACTATTAAGTATGTTGAAGGATGGACAGAAGCTTATGGCTCAGATCCGGTTGAAAATAGCGGTAACTTCTTAGCTCTTGCTATTGAAGATACTACTGGTGCTTACAATACGGTTCAGACAATTGGTGGTTTCCATGATGACCGTGTTGGTGAGTTTGGCGATGACAAATATGTTGTTGTTCATATTAAGAGCAATGCTCAGAAGATCGTTATTTCTTCAACAATTAATAAGGGCAGCGCAAATGAGCAGACTGTTGTAAGAACTCTTAGCTGTTCAGGTCTTAAGCTCAATAAGGCTTAAATTAAAATTTGGAGGTAATCCGCCATGAAGTATAAAGGGATCATTGGCTATGAAGTAACTGAACCTAAAGAAGAAGGTAGTGACGTTTATGTTTCAAAAATAACTGAACGGAACGCTAGAGGATTTGTTACAAAGAATATATATAGAAGAGAAAGTGGAGAATGGCTAAACGATGACATTAGAACTTCAAATACTATTCAAATAGTAGCTGATCCCTTTGCAATGCTTCATTGTCAAAATATTAAATATTGTGTTTGGAAAGGTCAAAAATGGTCTGTGACTAGCATAGATATTGACGAACCAAATTTAATATTAAGTTTAGGAGGTGCTTATCATGAACAAGAGGAAGCAAACTGTTAAGGAAAAACTTTTAACAATTTGTAAAAACTTGTACTTTCAACCTCCAACCGGACTAGATATGAAATTTCCATGTATAGTCTATAAAAGAAAAAAAATAGATCAGAAAAAAGCAGACAATATCAAGTACAAAACGGATGTAATTTATGAAGTTATAGTAATAGATAGAGATCCGGATAGCGAAATTGTTAATGCTGTTTCTGAATTGCCAAATACTTTTCATAATAGTTATTATACAAAAAATAATTTTAATTATGATGTATTTACAATGTATTAAAAATCAAAATGGAGGTATAAACCTATGGCTAAAATGACATGGGATCAGACTGGTAACAGATTTTTCCATACTGGCGTGTCTGACGTAGCTTTGTTCATGCAGACAGGTAATTCTAGCACAAATGAGGGATACGTACAGGGCGTTCCGTGGTCTGGTGTTACCGGTATTACTCAGTCTCCTGATGGTGCTGATGCACAGAACTTTTATGCAGATAATATTAAATATTTGAGCTTAAGAGCTAAGGAGAACTGGAAGGGAACAATTAAGTGTTATCAGTATCCTGAAACTTTCAAGCAGGCTCTTGGAAGAAAGGAACTTGTTGCTGGCTCTAAAGTATGGGTTGGGCAGCAGGCTAGAAAGTCCTTTGGTCTTGTTTGGAAGACAAAATACGGTAATGATACAGAAGGCGAAGATCATGGATATGTTCTTCATATCGCTTATGGCTTAACGGCAGGACCTTCTGAGGAAGAAGACAATACTACAAATGAAACTCCTGAAATTAACGAGTTCTCATTTGACCTTGAGTCAACTCCTGCTTCAACTACTGATGGCTCATTTGTAAGTTCATATGTTGAGCTTAATAGTACAGAAGTTAATTCCGGTAAGATGACAACTCTTACGGATTACATTTATGGTAATGCTTCAAGTAGCGTATATACTATGCCTACTCTTAATTATCTTAAGACTTTATTCACTTAATAAGGAGGTAAAAACCTATGGCTAAAATGAGTTGGGACGCAACTGGAAATAGATTTTTCCATACTGGTGTTTCCGATGTAGCTTTATTCCTTATTGGTGATGATGGATATGAAGCTGGTATTGCTTGGGAAGGTGTTACAGGAATTACTCAGTCACCTGACGGAGCAGATGCTCAGAGTTTCTATGCAGATAATATTAAGTATCTTTCAATAAGAGCTAAGGAGAACTGGAAAGGAACAATTAAGTGCTATCAGTATCCTGAAAGTTTTAACGGATGTCTTGGTATGAAAGAACTTACTACTGGTTCTGGTGTTTATGTTGGACAGCAAACGAGATCTTCTTTTGGTCTTGTTTGGAAGACTAAAGTTGGTAATGACGTTTATGGTGAAGATGCTGGTTATATGATCCATATTGCTTACGGCTTAACAGCTGGCCCTTCAGAGAAAGAAAACAATACTACTAACGAAACACCTGAGGCTGTTGAATTCTCATTTGATCTTGAGTCAACACCTGCTCAGCCAGATACTGCAATTGAAGGACTTGAGGCTACATCTTACATTGAATTTTCTTCACTTGACTTTGTTGATGAAGATGAAGAAACAACTAAGGCTGATTTACTTCAGGATATTATCGATCACATTTATGGAACAGATCCTACAACTCCTGGCGGAGATGATGGAACAGATCCTACAATGCCAACAATCGATTGGCTGAAGGAGCAGCTTGATGCTGTATACGATAATGACTAAATAAAAATCAAAATGAGTGGGGCGGTTGGTTAAATCTAATCGCCCTATTTTTAAGTAAAGGAGACAAAATAATATGTTAATTAAAAAGATTAAATTTAAAGACTTTTTTGGTAATGAAAGAGAAGCTGAATTTTATTTTCATATGAGCGAAGCAGACGCTTACAAATTAGATCTTAAGACTACTGGTGGTCTTGAGAGAAAACTTAAGACTATGACTGAAAAACAGGACATTCCTGGATTTGCAACAATGCTTGACGATATGGTTTTAAAATCATATGGGCATATTTCTGATGACGGTGTATCATTTGTAAAGGATGAAGAAGCTACAAAAAGATTTGCCGAGTCAAACGCATATAGCATTTTATTCAAAGAGCTTGTTACAGATGGCCAGGCTTGTATTGAATTTATAAAGGGAATTCTTCCTCAGAATATGCAGGACAGACTTAATGAAGCTATAAAGAATGGCGATTTAAATCTTGAAGCTGGGCGTCCTGCATCAGTAACTCCAATAAAATAATCCGGTAAAATAATATGCTTAATATAAAAGTTAAAGGTCGAAAACTTTATGATGAGCGGAACAGTAAATTTATCATTATTAATGACGAAAATTTGAAACTTGAGCATAGTTTGTTATCAATATCAGAATGGGAAAAGAAATGGCATATACCTTTTATAGAGTCTGATAATCCATATTTAAGAAAAAAAGAATGGTCTAAAACAGAAGAAAATATGCTTGACTATATAAAATGTATGACCATTAACAAAGATGTAAATCCTTTAATATATACATGTTTGAGTAAAGAAAATATGGAAAGTATTAGAGATTACATGGCTGACGAAATGACTGCAAGTTTCTTTAGTGATGATAAAAATCAAAGTAATCATGATAATCATGTAATTACTAGTGAATATATTTATGCTCAAATGGCTACTCTTGGCATACCTTTTAGTTGCGAAAAATGGCATTTTAATAGACTTATGGTTTTAATTAGAATGTGTAATAAAATGCAATCGGATATGGGAGGAGCAAAAGGTGGGCCTAGCAAGATGAAGACTATGAGAGAATGGGCTGCTCTAAATGCTGCAAGAAGAAAGAGGTAAATAAAATGATTTATTTTACTAGCAAGAGCAAAGGATTTAAAACGAATAATTTTTTACAAAGAATACTAAATCGTCATCATATTAGTAAATTGGATAAATATGGCGAAATGGGTGTTGAAGCTTTAGAAAAATATACTCCTGTTCTTACTGGTAGAACTGCACGTTCTTGGAGCTATGAAGTTAATATGACCCCAGATGAAGCAATAATTACTTGGAAGAATTCAAATGTAGTAGACGACTGGTGCAATGTTGCACTAATTGTTCAGCATGGACATGTTGGTAGGGATGGGAGATGGGTTCAAGGTGTAGATTATATAAACCCTGCTCTTGTCCCTATTTTTAATAATATATCAGATTTAGTTTGGAAGGAGGTAGTATCAGATGACTGATGTGGAACAGAGAGTTGTCCAGATGCGATTCGACGACAAAGAATTTGATGAAAAAGCCAAAAAAACAATGAAAACTCTAGACAAGCTTAGTGAAAAATTAAGCTTCGATGCAGTTGCACAAAAATCTGATGCTGCTTTTAACGAAATAGTTGGAAATGTTGAAAAGATAGCTGATAAGGCTTATACAATAATAGATCGTGTTATTGACAAAATAAAAGATAATATAGCAACAAAACTAGTTGGCTTTATAGAAGAAGCTACGGTTGGTCAAGTTGCTAAAGGTTGGCAAAAGTATGCCGACATGACATCTGCTGTTGGTACCTTGGTATCACAGGGTCATAAAATGGAAAAAGTTACAGATACTCTTGAGAGACTATCATTCTTTGCTGATGAAACTTCATATTCATTTAACGATATGTTAAGTAATATTGGTAAATTCACTGCTTCCGGTGTAAAGCTTGAAGATGCCGAAGAGTCTCTTATGGGTATAGCAAACTGGGCAGCAATGTCCGGACAAAATGCCGAAACAGCAAGTAGAGTATTTGCTCAATTAGCTCAGGCTATGGGTACATATATGAAAAAGCAGGATTGGGCATCTGTTCAAACTGCCAATATGGATACTCAAGAATTTAGGCAAACTGCTCTTGACACAGCTGTAGCTTTAGGAACACTTAAAAAAGTTGGAAATGATACATACGTTTCATTAAGAGCAACTACTAAAAAAGGAGCTGAAGCTTTTACTATTGAAGGTTTTACAGAAAGCCTTACTCAAGGTGCATGGATGACTTCAGAAGTAATGGTAGAAACGTATAAAAAATATTCCGCAGCTGTTAACAAAATCTATGATATTTTTCATGATGAAGAGCATAAGGGAACAGTTCTTACTTCCGATATAATAAATGAACGTAAAACCATAAACGAAGGTTTAATAGCAAAATACATTGAAATGTATAATGTAACGGAAGAAACAGCTAAAAAAGAACTTGATAAATGGACATCTGTTAAAAAGGCTACTGAAGAAGAAATAGATAATTATGCTAAACTTAATAAAATAAGTAAAGAAGTAGCTAATAGAAGTCTCAATAAAGAATATTACGCTGCTATAGAAGAATATAGTAAGCGAACACATAAATCTATTCAACAAACAGAAGAAGATTTGGAACAATGGTCTAAATATGTTTCAGAATTTGGTTTGAAAGCTTTTCTTAATGCACAAGAAGCTAGAACGTTTACAGATGTTATTAATTCTGTTAAAGAGTCTGTATCATCTGCTTGGAGGTCAATTTATACTTCTATATTTGGCGATTACAATGAAGCTAAAGCTCTTTGGTCTGATATGGCTGACGGACTTATAGACATATTTGCCGGTAGAATGTCACAAATTGCTGAAATGTTTTCTGAATGGAAAGGAATTGATGATGGAGGAAGAAATACCTTATGGCAAGGTTTATATGCTTTTGGCTGGGGTCTTTCTTCAATGATCGAAAATGTTAGAGAAGCTTGGGATGAATTAATTACTGGTGGAGAAAGTGGAGTTTCAATACTTGTATCTATTAGTAAACAAATACAAGAAGCTGGATTTAAATTTTATACATTCATGACTAGACTTGGCGAAAGTGAGTTTTATCATAATATAGCTGAGGCTCTTCATAATATAACTTCATTTATTAGTACGGTGTTCGGAGCATTTCACGATGGTGTTAGAGATGCAATGCCAAGTGGAAATGTTTTATTGAATTTTTTAATTGAATTATCATCAGTTATAAAAGACGTAACTTCTAATTTTAAACTTAGTGATGAAGCTATAGATGGACTTAGAAGAACATTTAAAGGGTTGACTATAATACTTTTAAGATCTAAAAAGACTTTTATGGATCTTTTGGTTAAAATAATTCTTCCTTTGTTAAATGCTGTATTTACAGTTCTTGGTCAAATAGTTGAAGTTGTTGTTACTTTAACTGGTACAATAGGAGATATACTTGAATACTTTATACCATTGGATAAAGAAGCAAGTTCGTTTGTAGATATATTGTCTGTTTTAACAGATATACTTGTTACTCTAATTAAAGTTGTTGGTGGAGCTGTAACTTATGTACTTAAAGCTTTGGTTCCTGCTATAGGAGGAGCAATAGGTCTTGTTGCTGGATTAGCAGATAGTATAAAACAGTTATTTAATGCTAAAAAAATCAAAATGGGTGGTGAAAGTAAGTTAGTTCAGAATTTTGCTGCTTTAAGAAAGTCAATAGAAAATGCTTGGGAACCATTAAGAGACTTTTCTGATATTATAAACGAATATGCAAACGGAAAAGGACTTATTAATTTCTTAAATCTTTTTACAGATATAACCGAAGGAATAGGAAATAGATTGCTTTTAGCTTTAGAAGCTACAACCGGTTTCTTAGAGGTTATGAGCGAGTCTAAATTTGGAAAAGCACTTAGTTATGTGCTTAAAGGATTAAGATACCTTGTAAAAGCAGGACTTTGGTTATTTAATAATTTATTCATTCCAGTTATGAAAGAAATAATACTAGAACTTGGATTAACTATCGAGTCTGTTAAAGGTATTATTGATGAAAGAGGAATTATGGGTCTTTTGGATGTAATTCAAGAGATATTTAAAACTGGAATATTTGGTAAATTAGTAGAAACAATTCATCTTATAAATGGTGTTATTGGTGGAAATGGATTAGGAAAATTATTTAATCAAGGTGCTAAAGCTATAAAATCTATAACTAATTATTTTAATGCCGCAAAACTTAATCAAGCTTCTGAAGCATTACTTAAAGTTGTTGCTGCAATGGGAATTTTATATACTTTATTGGCTTTAATAACTTTCTTGCCAGAACAAAACGCTATAAAAATGAAAGATGCAATGCTTGAATTTGGTATAGCTTTAGGCATTGTTGTTGGTGGTGTATTTGTCATAAGCGCTGCAGCAGCATTGGCCGGGCCTAATTTAGCAGCATTAGCAATAGGATTTCTTGGTGTTGCAGTTGCAATAGCGACAGCTTTCCAAGCTATTAAGAAAATGACAGAGCTTCTAGACACTATAAATTATAGTATTATTGAAGCTTCAATAAAGAAACTTGAAGAAATAATGAACCAGTATGCTTGGATTATAATAAAAACCATTGGACCAATGGCATTACTTACAATGAAAGTTGGTAGTGATATTGGTGGCGTTGGCGTCGCAATGGCTGGTTTAGCAGTAAGTATATATGTGCTGCTTAAAACTCTTGAAGGAATTAATAATGTTGACATTAGTCAAATGGATAAACTTGGAGAATTCATTAGTGGAGTATATTTAGTTTTAGCAGCTTCAACATCATTAATGATATTTGCAGCTGATGGAAAGAATGTTCATGGCATAGCTATAGCGATTGCATCTGTTGGTGTAGCATTTGCTGCAGTTAAAATGATACTTCCGCTATGTAAAGATATTATTGCTGAACAAAATGTATTTATTGAAGGACAAGCAGCTTTGGCAACATTTGGATTATTTATGTTAGCTTTTGCTGCTAGTATGTATTTCATAACTAGTGGCGTTACTAGTATACTTAGAGGTATAGCTGCGATATTATTGTTTAAGGCATACATGAATATTGTTTCTAAATATATCATTCCAGCTATACAAGAAGTTGTTAATGGATTAGTTGTTACTGTTACTACACTTATGAATACTTTATCTAATGGTACGCCAATATCTGCATGGATTGCTGCTTTTGTTGCTATAGTTGGGGCTATTGTTGCAATTGCATATATAATGATAAAAGAATTTAGACTTATATTTGATCTTTGGGCAGAAATGGATACTATATCAATAATTGCAATAGCTGCTACTATACTTGGGACAATGGCAATGTTTGCAAATCTTATTATGCCAGCTATTAGACAATTATTAAAAGATATTAAATCTAATTCGGTTGGAGACGTTGTATCAGTTATTGCAATTATATTGGCAGCATTTTCTCCAGTATTTGCTATAATGATTGGATTTTCAAAAGTTATGGATAAATACACCGAATTGTATGGTCAATTTAAAAATGCAAAATTCTCTGTAAATGTTGGCTTAATTACTAGAGAATTTAATGGTGCCGCATCGGTTATGCAAAGTATAATGATTACAGTTGTGGGTGCTTATGCAGCTATTATGGGAATTGTTTATATGGTTTCTAAAATAGATGCTTCAAAATTAGGACCTGATACAATATCTTTGTTGAGATTAGTATTTATAGGTATCGGAATTATATTAGCTGAAGTTATATTACCATTATGTGTATTTTTCGGAAAAGTAATGTCTAATATGTATAAACAGTTGAGTGGAGCTGGAAACATAAATAGATCGTTTTTATTTAGGAAAAATGAAGATACATTTACCGCTGTTATTAGATCTTTATCTCATGTATTTTTATTTATGGGAGTTTTATTCCCAGCAATAATGTTCTTACTAACTTATATTATCCAAAACATTGTAGAAAAAGATATTGCATCTCAATCTCCTGGTAAATATATAAAAGAATTTGAAGAAGCAATTGCTGTAGTCATGGGATGCTTTGCAATAGTTACAGCTATATTTGGTGCTATAGCAGGAATAATGTCTTCTAATCTATTAAAATCATCATTTGGAAAATCTTCAACTGGATCACAAATGAATGTCAAAGCCGTAACGGAACTTATAACGGCTACAATGTTAATGATAACTGTTATGTTTTCTGTTATATTACTTGCTACGTCTCAGATAGCAAAATATAATGCAGATGAATTTGAAAAATTTAAAAGTTCTTTAAAATGGATTGGCCTTATTTTACTTGGAACTATGGTAGCATTAAGTGGATTTGTTTTTGCAATATCAAAAATAACAAATAAATATTCTGGAATGAGTACTATGGTATCTTCTGCTGGAGGATATACTGGAATTTCACAAGCAGTTGCTCCGGTTACTTCTTTACTTATTGCTATTGGAGGTTTAATTGGTACTTTACTTGTAATTGGAGGCATTATAATCCCTCAAGTTGTAAAACTTAAAGAAATGGAACTTGATAAGATTATAGCAACATTTAGTAAAGTAAATACAATGGTAATAACTTCTGTAGTTGGAATGATAGCGGCAATGGCTTTAGAAAAGCATGATAGCAATTTGAATGTTATGGGTACAATAGTTCAAATGGCAAAAACAATAACAACCATCGTAGGTCCAATGATAGCAATAGGAAAATCGGTTGAATGGATAATAACTGCAATGGCTGGATTGTCTAATGTTAGTGCTATCAAAATGAGTGCCGTTAAAACAATAGTTCTTATTATAGGCATTGTTGGTTTATTAGCAGCTGCTATAACAAAAATTAGATCAGATTTAAAATTATCTACAGTTTTATATACTGGATTACTTTCATTACTATTTGTTGGACTTGGAAAAATGTTCTCATCGATGATTGAGTCGTTCTCAAGTTTACGAGGAATAGACGTTGAAATTGTTAAAGAGATGAAATGGGTTCTTGGAATGATGGGACTTATTACTGCAATAATAATGGCTGTATCTGCTATAGCAGGAAATCTCGGATTAGGTCTTGGCGGTATTTTAGCCGTTTCAGTTTTATGCTTGGCAATAGGCGGAATGGCTGTTATGATTGCTATGGCTGCTGAAAAAATTTATGCAATTTATAGAGACTGGATGGGTATTCAGTCAATAGCTTCAAAGATTGCAGGTTATAAGCAAGGCGAAATGAATGATGCTGGTTTGGCAGAAGGAATTACAGACGGCACAGATGAAATTCTTGCGGCTGTTGATAAGAGAGATAAAGCTATTGAAAATAGAACAGCTAAAAATAATGAAACTGCTTCACCATCTAAATTATATGAATGGTATGGTAAAATGAATGATTTAGGTCTTGCAAGAGGTATTACTAGAAATACTAGACCTGTTATTCGTGCTGTAGATAGTCTTGCTAAGATTACAAATAGTGTATTTGAAGACGAACTAGGAATAGCATCACCTTCAAAAGTATTCTATAAAAATGGTAGGTTTATAGTTGCTGGTGTTACAGAAGGTGTTAAAAGTCAGAAATCATCACTTGATGAGACGATGGCTAGTCTTGGCGAGTCTTTGAGTAAATCATTTGCGGATAATATTAAAATGCCAGAAATAGATATTTGGGGTGGTAAAGATGCTGAAAAAGTTATTGCTGATACCATTGGTAATATTGATCCATCAACAATTATTGGAAAAATGTTTGGTATTGAAGATGAAAATATGTATCTTTCTAAAGAAGAATTGGATAGATATCAAAGAATGATTTCTATGGGTATTAAAGTTCCTGAAGAAATTGAAAAAGCTATACTTAGTGGAAAAGTAACTACGAAGTATAAATCAATACCAGAAAAACTTTGGGATAAGGTTAAACCTGGAGTTACTTCAGTTTTACTTGATATTGGTAGTGCAATAGGACTTGACATTCAAGAAGGTGCTACTGGTCAAGATGTGGTAGATAAAATTACTGATAAATTAGTTGGTGATAACGGTATTATTCCTGGAGTTAAAGACGATATAATTAATGGTAACTGGACTGAAGTAGGTGTTAAAGTTGGTACTGCAGTCGGTGATGGTATTAAATCAGCATTATTACCAAAAATTCAAGGTGTGGTTAAATCTGGAAAAGGTTTGCTTCATAGCTTATTTGGTTTCTTTAATGACGCTGACACATTAATTGAAGAGAGAGCCGGAATTGGTGGAGGAAAATCTTTATATATAAATTCCGAAAATCTTGAAGATATGAAAGATGCTCATGATCTTATTGAAGCTGCTTTTGAGAAAATTGATCCTTATGAGAGTATGAAAGAAGCTCAATTTGATATGGGAACTGCAATAGATACTTCAAAGTTTATGTCTGGATTAAATGAAGATTTTGAAACACGATTTACAGAATTTCTTGGAGTTATATACAGAGGAATTGGTAATGGCGATGTTGCTTCTGTATTTGACAAAGAGTCTCAAAGATGGACTTATATTTTGCATCAAAATGCGGTATTAGCTATAAATGATTTAATGAAAACTTGGGGTATTGCTTCACCTTCTAAAGTCATGACAGATATATATGAACAGATTGGTGAAGGAGGAGTTGTTGGAATAGAAAAAGAACAACCAGCAGTTCTTGAAGCAATTAAAGATGCTAATTCAGAACAATATAGGGAAATGTCCCTTGGTGTTCAAGCTTTAGACGAATTGGCTTCCGGAACAAGTTTAATTAAGCCAAGTGTTGCTCCAATATTTGATGCTTCAGAAATTACTTCTGGATTAGGGAGTATGGATGAGCTATTTGGAATTAATAGTGAAAAGATCTCGGCAAGTTTGAACTATACAGGTTCTATATCATCATTAGCTAATTCGCAAGCAATGATGGCTAGTGCTGTTGACAAACTTCGTGCTGATATTTTAAGAATTCTTCAATCTGGAGAATTAATAACAATCAATAACAATCTTACTGTTAATGACGATGCATTATACGATAGATTTGTTACAATTGATCATCAAAAATTTAATATGTCTGGGCGTCATGCTTGGTAGAAAGGAGGTAGGATAAATGGGCAAAAACAATTCAATATCTTTAGTTTCTATATGGGAACCAGGAACATGGGAAGGATCTAATGTACCATCTGGAACATATTCGTTTCTAGTTCATCTTCAGATAAAACTAAGTGGAGCTCATAAGTTAAAAGCTAATAGTGTTAGAATTTACTATTCTGAAACTCCAGAAATAATATCTGGAACTGGAGTACCATACACTACTTATGATGTACGTGAAGGAACTGAAGATACAAATGTTGTTTTAAGAGGCGAAGAGAATGGATTATTGCACGTTTATTGTGTAGTTCCAGGTCTTGGACAAGCTCTTGACGATAATACAACTTATTGGCTTAGATCATGGATGCAACTTTATAAATCTAATGGTAAAGCTTATAAGAAGTATAGAGGACCTAAAAATCCTACTCCTGCTTTTAGTAGTTATGATCCAGAGAGGCATAAGTTATTTCAGATTGCTAGTTATTCAAATCCTCATACAACTGAAGATGGTATTGAATATGATCAATCTTGGGTGAACTTTACGGATTGTATTATAGCTGGAAGTTATGATGTTAATTATGAAGATACTAACGAAGACTGGATTGATGCCAATTATGATACTCATCGAATAGTTCCAAAAACTAAAATTAAAGGAAGTATGGATTTAAAATTTACAACAAGACTTCAATATAATGAGTTCTTGAAATTAATCAAAATGAATAGAATTGTTAATGGACTTGGATATGTTCAATGCAAAGTTTTGGTTAATAACGATATTGCAATACTAGACAATGAAATATTTGGCAGTATAGCAAATTTAGAAAATAAAAATTGTGTCGAAGAAATACATAATTTCTTTCTTAAAATGGAAAGTAATCCATGGGTTGTTCCATTTCTTGGACACTACGACATGTACGAGCCAATTCATATAGAAATAGAAGAAGCTTATACACCTAAAGATGACTAAATAGTAACTTAAGGGGCTGAGAATAATCTTGGCCCCTAATTTTTATTGGAGGTTATATAATATGCGTTGGGACTATAGCGTAGATTTTAGAGATAGATTTGATAGGGGACCTCATAGAGATATCTTGATAGTCCCACATGCTACAAGGGTAACTCCAGTTCCTGGTGGGCCACCAGACATACAAAGTAAAATTCCAGTTTTTATTGAAGATCCAAATAATCCTGGAGAATATATAGCTAAGACCGATGGATCTGGTAATATAGAATATGAAGCTGTTGAATTTGTAATTGGAAATGAAAATATAATAAAAGAACAATTTGAATATACTCAAAACTTAAATTCGAGTGATAATTTGGCTTTTGGTTCCACTGAAGCAGCTATGGTTAAGTTTACTATAAGAAATACAAAAACATATGACGAAGAAAAATCAAAATGGGTATTAGATATACCAGACTTAGCCAAGTATCAAATTGAAAGTGATGACGGAAAAATGCTTATAGGTGAAGTTCAAGCATCTGCAGTTATAGAAGTATATACATATATAGATGGCGACAGTTCTTCACTTATGTGGTGCGGCATGTATAAAGTTGAACAAGATAAAATTTCTGATAATGGAGAAGAAAGAGAAATAACTGCTTATGACTTTATACTTACGTTCCGTGATATGGATATATTTGAATGGTATAAAGCAAAATTCGAAGGAACACCTATAGATAGTGATGACCCTTCAAAAGGTAAAAAAGCAAAAGGAAGTAAAGGAAGCAAATATTGGTATGAAGATGAATGGACATTAGAGGATTTACTTAAAGATTTGTTTTCTAATTTAACAGAATTTTCTCCAGATAGACCAACCGTTACAAATCCAAAAGACTATTTTTGCGAAATGGATCCGGCTGATTATCCAGGATTTGGAATGCCAATAATGATAGATCCTGATATATTAGATCCAAATGCACAATTGGTTATACCAGAAGATCCTGCTCCAAATGCATATGAACATTATGGATATATGCCAATATTAAATCTTAAAGTAAGAAAAGACGAAAAAATTATTAAAAAGGGATCTCTTTCTTGCGGTAAGTTTTTTGAAGATATTGCAATGCTAGCAGGACGTTTTTGTTGTATAAGATCTGATATTAGACAGTTGAATGAATATAACGAACATAAAGCTGCATATGGAAATTATATGCTTTATGATAAGTGTATTTTAACATTTAGACCCTTATTAAAGCAAAATTCGGAAATAGAAAGTGAAAACATTCTTGATGATAGTGAAATTGAAAAAGGTCTAAGATATGATTATTACGACGCAAAAGATGTTAAACTTATTGATATATATAATTATGATGCAAAAAGAATAATATTTTACTGTCCTAAAGGTTTAAAAGAAAGTAGTAAGAAAGCATATAAATCTGGTAAACGTATAGAAACAACAGCTCTTAAAATCACAGAAAATATGTTTACTAGTTATCTTGATCCATCTAAATCAGAGCATAAAGCAATTATAACTATGCTAGAGACTGGAACTTCTGGAGTTTATGGTGGTAAACCTTTATTAAATCCGTGTTTTAACAATATAATAAAAAGGTCATACAGACCGTTTACTTTAACTACAACTTCTGATTTATGTAGACAAGTTGGAGATAGGATTAGAGTTGTTGGTAAAGATAAAATAACTGGAGAACCTTATGACTTTGAAAGTTATATTTTAACAAGAAGTTGTAAAGGTATTCAAAAACAAACGGATACCTATACTGCTAAAGGCGATATCGCTAATAATAATTTTAGTGATTATCGTTCTGGAGAAACTTCTGGAACATTTCAACCTCAAAGCTTTGGATATGGAAGATACAGTGGAGAAGGAAATTCGTCTTCAACAGAAAATACTGGTCAATCCGATATAACTGTTCAAGGACTTACGACAAATGACTTGATAGAGTTTTTACGTAATGACGGTAAAAGATTTCTTGACGAACCTAGTGATTGCGAGGCAACTTGGGATCCAATAAATAGTCAAGTAACACTTAAATGGACTGATCCTGCTGATATTTCTGATTACGAACCTCATCCATGTGCTTGGGAGGGAACAGTTGTTGTACGTAAAGAAGGATCTCCTCCAATTCACAGATGGGATGGAACAAAAGTTGTTAAAAGTACAACAAGAAACCAATATAATCAAAATGGGTATATAGATAATAATGTACAAAAAAATAAAGTATATTATTATGCATTTATGCCGTATTTTACTACTTTGGATGATGAAGATCACCCTATAAGAAGATATCGTCCTACAAAAGTTATTTCAGTTAATACACAACTAATTGCTACTGCACCAGAAATAAAATCACTTACTGTTGAGCAAGAAACACAAGCAGTTGTTGAATATTCTATTCCAACTCCTCAGAGTGGAAATTACAATTATACTAAGCTTGTTTATAAGAAAGGTTCTGAACCTGTTGATGAAAATGATGGAACAATTGTAGATCTTGATACTAGTGAAACAAGTATAACAATATCTGCATTGGATAATGAAAGTACATATTATTTTGAAATATTCACAGAAGATAGTGGAAATAATCAAGCTTCTAGTGATGCTGAAAAAATACTTACAGGTCTTCATACTGGTTGGTCATTCGGTTATACAGGACAAGTGCAAGAGTGGACTGCTCCAGTTCCAGGTGTTTACTCTCTTGAAACCTGGGGTGCACAAGGCGGTGATGCTGAGGATGACATTAATAATCTATATGCAAGAGGCGGCTATGGTGCTTATGCATATGGTGAAATGTTCTTGAATGCTGGCGATAAGCTCTATATCAATGTCGGTGGTCAGAATGGATATGGTGGCGGTGGAAAAGTAATAAGCGAAATTTCATTTGAGAATTTTGCAAGAACTCTTAATTTTAGTTCTGCTAATTGTAAATCTACTAGTGGTAGCTTAGATGATCCTGGTCTGGAACAATATTATAATACAGATTATCCTCTTGTATGGTATGGTGATAATGCTGGATTATTGAGTTATTTACCAACTTATAGTAATGGCGAAATAACATCACAGCAAATGACAGGTTATTTTGGTTATATTGCAATGCCTATAAATAGTCAGGGTAAAAAGATTACAGGTATTAGATTTAAGTATAAGACAACAAAACAAGTATCTGGAAGTACATATTGCTTTATTGCTTTGCGATCAAATGGTATTGATGGTGGTAGTTATTTTAATCTTATAGTTGAAAGAGATGCTTATCAACTTCCTACAAGTTATACAGACTTCACTATGACATTACCAGATGGCGGAGGAGTATGCAATTACTTTGCTTTCTCAATGCATGAGAAATTTGCAATTTGTTTCAAAGATATAGTTTTCATTTGTGAAGACTAAAAATAGTTATTCGGTGGCGGAATAGATAGGCGCAAGTAAGATTGGTAATACAATCACTGTAGGGTTCAAATCCCTACCCGAATAATCAAAATGGGTAATAAAAATAGAGGAGGAAATATATGCCAGATTTAATGAATTTGTTTTATGACGGTGCACAATCCTATCAAGAAATGTTCCAGACTATATTACAAGATTTTGAGTATGACGGATATACTTTGCATTATCCTTTTGGTCATGGAACACCAGGTGGTGGAAACAATATGTATGCTGTGGCTTCTATATGGTATAGAAATGGTAATTTATGGACTACAGATAAATATCAAAGATTTGGCGATGCAATATGGAATGAAAGTAGATTTACATATTATGATTTTCCAGTATTTACAACTTATGAAGAAGGAATGAAATATGCACGAGGATTATCTTATGATGCTTCACAGATTGTAAGAGGAACTCCAATTACGCCTTCTCCAGTAATAAATATTATGGGAAATGGCGGCGGAGCTACACATATAGCTAAAGTCACTGGACAACTTTCCGCATTATCTTCAAACCTTTCAGATATATTAATAGTATCAGGAGGCGGTGGAGGTGGAATGATTTATAATAACACTTCTTATGCAGGTGCTGATGCAGGTGGTATATCTGGAAGCGGTTCAAATTCAGGTAATCAGTCAACTGGTTATGCTTTTGGATTAGGTGAAGCTGGTATAAATCTTCCAGGTGGCGGTTCTGGATTATATGGTGGATATAAAGGAGGAACAAGTTAATGGCTAAAAGATGCTTGCCTTCGATAAATGTTGAAGGTGTTACTTATCCTTTAATGCAAGTTAATGATTTTTCAATATGTAATACTGATGGTTGGGAGGTTCAGCTATCGAGTGGTAAACCGTCATATGTAACTGATGAGGGCACAGAATTTTATTCAACATTATTTAACAGAGCGTGGGTTTCCCCATCACAATCTATTGTAAAAAATATAGAAAGACAGAAGTCATTTCTCAAATGGTTTGATTATTACGGACAAGGAACAACTAATGTTGGTAGATTACAGTTAGTTGATGATACTAACAATTCAGGCTTTTGTCAAGTAGGTATAACCCAAAGCACAGTATCTACAGGCTTTTGGCATATTTGCATTATAGTTGATGATGCTTTATGTCTTGCGTGGGCATTCCACTATGATTTAGATGGATTTTGGAAATATGCGCCCAATGATACCAAGAAAAGAATGCTTTATGATGCTTTAGTTGGTATTACACGTTCAGGTGGTGCAGGATCTGGTTACATAGGAAATTCATTAGTATCAAGAAAAAAGATGGTTGGCTATAATGTCCCTACTTCAAGTGATACTGGTACAAAAACAGAAAGCGTTAACACGTATTCATCTAGCCCTGAAACAGATACGCCTAAAGTTGGTAATGGGTTTGCTAGGATAAAGTTTTTAAGAGCAACAAATATCCCTGAAGAATATTCATATATTTCAAATATTAATGAACTATGGACTTGGTATAATGATAATCATGATGAGCATGTAAATTTTTATGAATATTCTAGTACATTTAGAGAAGAAGATTATACTAGCGAGACTTATACTAATAAAAATCCAAAACTTTATACACATTACGGAATATACATTGCGAAAACTATAAATGATGTATATCAAAATTGTCATGATAAGAATTTTACAACAAATCCTGATGGAAAGCCATTATGTATTGCATCATTAAATGGTATAATGACAATAAATGTGGATACAACCGATCCTTTGAATGTAGTAGTTACATATTCAAAAGATACTAGTGATGAATTGGATTTTGTTGGATATAGACCAAACGATTATCTTAGAATTTATGCAAAGCGAGATGATGATATTTTTCATTTTGCATATTCTTATGAAGGTGGTCTTGGATTACAGACAACATTTAGTAGTTTATCAGATGCTATATGGTATATTTATAGGCAATACTCAAATATTAATTTATTTGTTGATGGAGTTATGTGGGTAAAAGCTTTATCATAATCAAAAGGAGAATATATAAATGTCTTGGAAATACATGCAATATCAAAATGGTAAAATACGAACTACAGACGAAGATCCTGGCGGAGGTGTAACAGTCACAGACGTTGAGGTAACTGCTCAATCAGTTGTTAATGAGCAAGGTGTGTCAG
>ERZ809504.20-NODE-20-length-24180-cov-5.940560_pt1 | contig 24180 bp, 25 predicted proteins | sample MGYA00521273_ERZ809504 | MGnify/ENA primary metagenome ERZ809504 (study PRJEB31581, sample SAMEA3312979) | metagenome | study: EMG produced TPA metagenomics assembly of the PRJEB8939 data set (Metagenomic analyses of Rumen microbiomes reveals...
GGCCTTTGTTGAAGTCTCACCTACAAGCAGCAGACCTTTCTTAATTTTACCTGCACTGATGATGGACGACATCACCGAAAGACCATATATCCACCCCGGGCAACTCATGGTGATATCAAAACTCATGCAGTCTTGCGTCAGTCCCAACCTATCCTGCAACACACATGCTGTTGCTGGAAAGATATAGTCAGGGGTTTGGGTGACCATAATCAGGCAACCAATCTCCGATTTGTCGATGCCCATATCGGCCATCAGCTTTTCGGCAGCGGCCATACACAAATCAGATGAGCAGATGCCGTCCTCGGCAATATACCTATAGCGCACGCCTGTAGTCTCGATGTATTTTTCCAGTTCGTGCTTGTCCTCAATCAGGTTTGAGTCCATATTGTCCACCCGCTTGGGTGGTACGCAAGCGGCAATGCCAGCTATCTTTACGTTTTCAATTTTTAAAAATGCCATATTATTCCAATGCTCTATAGTTAATCTTTCCAGACTCGAAACGTGGTATTGAATCAATGACCTGCACCTCGAAGAACGAGGTCTTCAGTCCGGTCTTGTTAGAAATCAATTGACGTACCTCTTCTTTGATTCCTTCGTCTGTAATATAAATTTTCATCTTGGTGTCATCACCGGCACAAGCGCACTCAATGCCGAAATGCTCGGAGATAATTTTCTCGCTCTGATCCAGGCTAACACGCAACCCGAAGAGTTTCAGGAAACGTTTCTTACGGCCAACAATGTAATAATATCCATCGGTATCCTTTTTTGCAAGGTCGCCAGTTTCATACACACCACAGAATTCGTCACCTTTTGTCAAGTCTTCGAGGGATGTAGCATAGCCCATGGTGACATTCGGTCCTTCATACAGAAGTTCGCCCTCAATGTCGGCTTCGGCTATCTCCTTCCCATTTTCGTCCACCAATATCAATTTACCTTCAGGAATGGCTTTGCCTATGCTTCCTATGTGAGTGGTTGCATCCTCTGGAGGAAGGTAAGCCAAACGGGCAGAAGTCTCGGTAGTGCCGAATGTGGCGAAGAAGCGTTTGCCCTTTTCTGCTGCATAGTCTGCAAAGGTCTTGAACAAGGTGTCCGACAACTTACCACCACCTTCGGCCATAGTGGTAAGGTAAGGCAAATCCATCTTCCAAAAACGCATTTTGCTGAGTATTTCGTAGCTGAACGGCACACCCGTGAAATTGCTACCCTTTTGCTCCTTGATAAAACTCCAATACTTGGGGTTCATCAGGTTAGCCTCAATCAGCAGCACCGTTGCACCCGCATAAAGATGGCTATTAATGACATTCAAGCCCATTGTATATTGCATGGGCAAGTCAATAATACCCCGCTCACTTTCAGGCCAGCCGAATACCGCCGCCACATTCTTGGCATTGGATTCGATGTTGCCATATTTGTGACGCACCAGTTTAGGACTACCCGTGGTACCCGATGTGGTCATCAGGAACGACAGGTCAGGGTGCATCGTTGGAGCTTTATCGCCAGTCTTGCATAGCACATAGTCTTTATAGTTAAAAACAGACTTGTAAGGAGTTTCCTCACATTTGCTTTCAGGCATCCAGAAATAGGCTGGGTGATAGGTGTCGCAGAGCGTAGTCAGCAGCTCCTTGTCAATCTTGGCACTAAGCAGAAGGCATACATCTTTGCAGTCGTATAAGGCAAGAAAACCCGCTAAGGCTCCGACCCTGTTCTCACAGAGGCAGAACACCAATTCACGGGCAGGCAACACGGCTGACATCTCACCCCGCAAGGCTACCAAATCGCCGTAAGTCACTTGTCCACCCGCATCGTCGATGGCGGCCACCGACGATGCCGGCTTCCTTTCTATATCAAATAACATCCCGCTGTTTTTACAATTCTATTCCGTGATTTTTCAGGATGTTGACACCTGCTGCAAACGAAGTAAACTGCATCACCTCTTCCTGTTCCAACTCAATGCCAAACTCATCCTCGATGATGGCGATAAGACTCATCTGGCCAATGCTGTCCCATTTTTCAACGCTGTCCATGGTGGCGTTTTCAACTTCTTCTACCGGAATTTCCAAACCTTCTACGAAGGCGTTCTTCAGTTTTTCAACATTACTCATTTTTTTGATATTTATTTGTTTAACTCTAATTTGATTCTGTCTGCTATCTGCGGGGCAGTAAGGCCATGCTGTTCCCAGCAATATCGCATGTCACCCAGTTTGCAGAAACTGTCTTTCACGCCTATTCTCACCAGACGTGGCGTATTGTCTCTCTCCGCTAAATACTCTGCTACGGCACCGCCTAAACCTCCAATAATGCTATGTTCCTCAACGGTGACTATCAGTTTCGACTTGGCTAAGGCACTGTCAATACAATCGGTATCCAATGGTTTGATGGTGTGCATATCCACCACAGTGCATTCAACACCTTGCGCAGCCAATAATTCAGCAGCATCCAATGCCTCACGCACCATCATACCCGAAGCCAAAACAGTTACGGAATCTCCCTCACGCAACGTATTTGCTTTGCCAATCTGGTAGTCAAAATCCTTTTCATACACGATGGGGCAGTTCAACAGACCTGACAGGCGCACATACACCGGCCCTTGCACATCGTGTGCAGCAATCACCATCTTAATAGCCTCCAAACTGTCGGCAGCCGAAAGGATGGTCATATTTGGCAAGGCACGAGCCATGGCTATATCCTCCGTTGCCCAATGCGAGATGGACAGGGTTTCCATGGCAAAGCCAGCAGAGTTGCCCACAATCTTCACATTAAATTTGTGGTAGGCCAAGTTGTGGCGCACAAACTCGATGGCCTTCACTAAAACAAAGGCGGCGTAGGTACAGGCATACACAGCACGCCCGTCTTCCGACGACAGACCTGCGGCAATGCCAATCATGCTCTGTTCCGAAATACCTGCATTGACTACTTGATTGGGATAGTTGTTATAGAAACGGTCAAGGCTGGCAATGGCCACACTGTCAGCCACCACCACCCTCATATCAGGGTCGCGCTTTGCCAGCTCCATCATACCGATGCCAGCGGCAGCTCCCTTTTGGCCCATACGGGCGTATGCTCTGATTAATGCTGGATTGATTGCCATAACTCAACTGTTTTTTATTTCTTCCACAGCCTGACGGTACTGTTCTTCGTTCAACACCGCCTGATGCCATGATTTGTTATTCTCAATAAACGAAACACCTTTGCCCTTGGTGGTGTTTGCAATGACAGCGTATGGCTTCCCTTCGGCCTTGTGCTGCAAGGCCACCATCAGCTGGTGGATGTCGTGTCCGTCAACCGTCACCGACTCCCAGCCGAAGGCTCCCATCTTCTTCTGCATATCGAGCTGAGCCATCAATTCCTCGGTATTACCGTCAACCGACATGTGGTTGCGGTCGATGATGACCGTTAGGTTGTCCAGCTTATAATGGGCAGCTGCAATAAAGGCTTCCCACACAGGGCCTTCCTCACACTCGGCATCCCCAAGCAGACAATATATATGATATTTTTGATTGGTCTGCTTGGCTATCAAAGCCTTGCCAACGGCAAACGACATTTCCATGCCCAAGCTCATCGAGGCATAATCCACCCCCAGTTCGTGTTTCAGCTGATGTCCTACCAACAGACCATCATTCTGTTCATAGCTATTCAACACCTCAACGGGATAGAACCCCATCTCTGCTCGTGCAGGATATTCCGCCAAACGGGCATGTTCCTTGCCCGCAATAAAGCGGTCTCGGTCGTTCCACAACAGGTTGTCAATGTCGTAGTTCAGGATGGCGCCATAAAGCACTGCATAGATTTCCATGCAAGAAAGACTACCGCTTACATGTGCGCCACGGTTGCCTGCCGCCAATGCCATATCCATTGCATGAAGGCGCATCCGCTTGCACATTGCCTTTATTTCTTCTTCCGAAAGAACTTTTCTATTCATATAATTATCAATTTTCAATTCTCAACTATCAATTGGTTCTACCTTCCCCCATCCACCTTGATGATTTCGCCGTTGATATACGATGCCTGCTCCGAAGCCAGAAACAATGCTACTTGGGCAATCTCTTCCGTCTTTCCCAACCTGCGCAGCGATGATTCCCCTGCCAGTTTCTCCAGCACCTCATCTTTATATTGGTGAATCATCTCTGTCTCAATCGGGCCAGGGGCGATGGCGTTCACACGAATCCCCATCGGGCCCAATTCTTTAGACAAGCATTTTGTCATCATCATCACCGCAGCCTTACTGCTGCCGTAGGCGATCTTTCCCGGTTGCGGCTCAATGCCCGCAATGGAACCCATATTGATGATGACACCATGTCGCTGGCGTGACATACGTTTGGAAACCTTCTGGATAATGCGAAGCATGGCGAAGTAGTTGATATTGAACAATTGCACTATATCCTCCACCTTGCTCATGCTCAACAGTCCCACCGTCGATATGCCGGCATTGTTCACCAGCACATCAATAGGCAAACCCTCGTCGATGATGGATTGTGTGCCGCTGTTGATAGCATCGGCATCAGTCATCTCAAAATAGACTGGCTTAATCCACACGCCAGCTCTGTCTGCTGTCTCTTTCAGCCAACTTTCGAAATCAGGAGTTGCTTTCCTGGCACAAGCCCAGATATTGAAACCTGATGCAGCAAAAGCCACAACCATGGCTTTGCCTATGCCTCGATTGCTGCCAGTTATCATTACGTTCATATTATCAAAAATTATTTATTGCCATCCAAATACTCACCGAAATACAACTTGAAGTCTTCGTCTATCATTCTTTCTTTTTCTCCCAAATATTGGAGCATAAGTTTTCTGTTATTCTGTTATAATGTTTATCCTCAAGTGGCAAAGGCGTGTCATATACCTCTTGGTTTAAATCTTCAATAGCAAAAAGTGTGAAGCCATAGTTGATAAAGGGATCATACTTGGACCTACTATTACTGTTTTAGTTATCGTACAGAAGTTGCCAATTTTTCAAACATATCATTCCATTCTTTTCTTCTCACTTCCCAGCCGTTGGATTTAATGTAATCTATCGCTTCTTGCGAGAATTTGATTGGTTCTGCGTGGTAGGCATCAACTATAACATCACCAAGGGCGGAAAAATCTGAAGCAGCATAGTAGCAAAGAGGGGAATAAACATCAAGCTTAGGATAACGAATCCAACTGCCATGCACTATTTTCTTGTCACACAACACATACTCTTGTAAGCTCGCACAACCGGCATCAGTGTTTTGTGCATGAACAAAAATATCTGTTGCCATACGCAACAAAAACACATCAGCTACCGTCATATATTCCTCAACAAAAAGAGCATCAACATGAGCTTCTTGACATTTCTTTTTCAACTCTGCTATGTATTTGTCCTTATCATAAGCACCATATGAAACAGGAATCAAGAGTTTTAGGTTTTCCGGCAACTGCGAGCGTTTTCCCGCTATCGCATCTATGATTTTATCGTGGTTCTGCGCTCTAAAAGCATTATAGCCACATGTTATAACATATTTTCCCGCCAGACCAAAACGCTCCTTTGCCGCTGTGGTATTCGTCTCTTTAATGTGATGCACTATATAGTCAATGGTTTCAGAACCCCAGGCTTGGAAATAAAACTTTTTGTGACTGTTCGGTAAATTTTCAAGTATTCTTTTCCCCACATTTCCATCGATTGCGGTTGTGATATAATCGCATTTTGCCAAGACTCCTCTAAAAAGAATCTTGGCTCTAAAACCATCCACCCTCAAAATATCACTACCCCATGGCGTAACAACTATGTTCTTTGACATCTTACGCAAACAGGGCATCGCCGCTGCCATGTAGTAATGTGGGAAATGAATATCAATAATATCAAACTTATGGTTATTTGATAGTTTCTTAAATTGCTTCTTTAATGAAACTATCTTCTTGTATATTCCGTAATAACCACCTTCGCCATTCGACACATTAAAATGTATTACTTCATCAACATTATGAATAATATCTTCTGGAATTTTATCCTTATCTTTTTCTGTCAGATAATGCATTTCGACATCGGGGTTTTCTATCTTTAAATTGCACACGAACCTTGTCATGTGCGAAAAATGACAGTCAATCGCGATAATAAGAATACTGTATTTCATGCCATTCGGATTTATAGTATTTTTATCATTTTCAGATACTCAGGCCATTCGCCCATATCTTTCCAACTCTGTTCGCTTACAGGGAAGCAGCCCACACGACCACCACGGGATTGAACCTTCTCCATCAAATGGGTGATGTGAAAGAACTCCCCTTCAGGAATCTCATCAATCAGCTCAGAATTCAAGATATAAACACCTGTGTTCACTTGATAGGTCTGTTCCGGCTTCTCTTTTAGGGCTGTCATCAGGCCGTCAGCTCCTGTTTCAATCACTCCGTAGGGTATCTTGAAACTCTTCACCATAGTTACAATAGTCATGTCATTGTGGTTCTGCACATGGTAATCCCAAACATCACGATAGTCCTGTTCGTTTATGCTATCACAATTGCTCACAAAGAAAGGAGTCGTTATCCTTCCCTTCAATAAAGAGACGCTACCGATAGTTCCAAGAGGCTTGTCCTCCATAAAGAACTCTATGTCGTACTTATGGTCAAGCTGGCTGAGATAATACTTCATCATGTCTGCCTTGTAGTTGACCGACATGTAGAACTTACGACAGCCTATACCCTCAAACTGATCCATGATAACTTCAAGAATGGTCTTATCACCTACTGGAACCAATGGTTTGGGGATAACATTGGTGATGGGTTTCAAACGAGTTCCTTTACCACCAGCCATAATCACGACGGGCAGGTATATCTTTGGCCGGTTATCAACGCTTGGCGTATCAGAAAGAACCTCATCCCAGAAGATAACATCAACCAATTCGCCTTGCTCATTAAGAATCGGCATCAGTTCAGCTCTCTTTTCAAGCATCCACTCCTTAATCTTGTCCCTATTATCCCCAACATGGGCGAACAACTTACCCTCCCGACTCACAATCTTGCCAATTGGTGTGTCAAAAGGGACATGTGCAATGATAGCCCTCTGCAAGTCGCCATTGGTAACAAGTCCGAGAAATTCCTCGCCACTAAAAACCAAAAACAACCTTGTAGTAGCTTCATCCATCATCTTCATTGTCTGGATGATGGTCTTATCTGCAGAAATTATCTTCTTCTTGATTCTTTCAGAATAATTTTGCATTATAATAATTATTTTCCTGTTAATCTGTCACCTGTCTTTAATTTGGCATCAGACTCAAAGTCTTCAATAAGAACATAAGAGTCCATTGTCTTTAAAATGGGCATTCCTTCTATCTTGCCTAATATTTGTCCATTTGTTCCTTTATATTTAGGGAAACTTGGGTTATAAATAACTTTATTGATATAAACAGGAGTTCCGTTCAGATAAGCCACAGCGCGAGGCCCTGGCTTGCAAATGGCTCTCACGAAGTTGAACAGTTCCCTCGAAGTTGAATTAATGTCAATTATTTCATCACCGACTGAACGCATTCCACAATACAATCCATTCTTGGAAATAACATCCTGTGGAATTCTTTGAGCAGTACCGTTCTGTATCTCCTTAATTGCTTGATATAGTATATCTGGACATTCTTTATATGCTATCTCAAGAAGGGTGTTATAGTTGTCTTCTTCGTTTATAGGATAAGTGCGTTGAAGAATAATATCACCTGTATCAATACCTTCATCAACGTAATGAACTGTGATTCCGAACTCTTTCTCATCGTTTATCAAAGCCCAGTTAAGAATGTTACGACCACGATAAAACGGAAGCTTTCCAGCATGACAATTAATGGTTTTAAGTGGTGGCAGATTATAAATCCTATTACGGAATATCTGGTTGTAACTCATCGAGACAAACAAGTCGCAAGCGAACTTTTGAGCCGTCTCATAGAATTCGTCCGAATTCACTTTGACAGGACATAAATAATCAATACCGTACTCTTCTGCTTTTTCCTTTAGGAATGTATCTTTGGTATCATTCCTTGGGACAATAAAACATATCTCTACTTCAGAATCTTCAAGAAGACGTTTTAATGCATTGTGCCCCCAAGGGCCATCAGCGAAATAACCAATTTTTATTATTTTCATTTCCCAACTGTTATTTGTTTAACCCTGGGAAAGGTGTTTTCACTATAATTGGCGTATCAGCTTTGCGAGGTTGCCTGCGTAAACGCCTCTCCCAGTAATATTTTTATTAACTACTGATCCTGAGGCAATTATTACCCCCCCCCCGTTCGATTTTAACACATTGGTTTATAGCACTTTGCGAACCTACAAAAGAACCATCGGCAATCACCGCGCCACCATTTACCATTGCACCAGTGGAGATATGGCAATAATCGCCCACCACCACATCGTGCTCAATATTGGCAAAGGTGTTAATGATGCAGCCCTTCCCTATCTTGGCATCAGCATTGACTACAGCTTTGTGCATCACAACGGTACCCTCACCAATTGTGGCGTATTTCGACACATGCGCTGTGGGAGAAATGATAGTGGCGAGACGGCATCCTGCATCCGCAAGCATCTTGTGGAGTTTAATGCGCAAGTCAGGCGACATAATCTGCCCAACCGTAACGACAAACTCCGCCTGGTCAGCAAACTTAGCCATGTCGTCATCAGTGCCTATGACCTCATAGTCGAGCACCTTTTTCCCCACCTCTTCAGGCCTTTCAAGAATGCCCAAAATGTTATAGCCAGCACTTTCGGCCACATCAATCACCGATTTGCAATGGCCTCCACCGCCAACAAGAATCAGATTCTTCATATGAATTATATGCTATTTTTTTGGTTTCACCAAATTTACAAATGATGTGACGGTATGACTTTCGCAATCATAATAGTAAAACGTCTGCATAATAACACCATTAACCTCATTGATATCTGGTATGATATCAATGAAAGCCAAATTGTCCTTATCCGATTCACATGATATATAGGCTACTCTATACGGATAGACATTTACAAGGTGTTGCATTTCAGAATCCATAAAGACCCTTATATCATTAATCTCATCAGAAAAGAGCGATTTCGGTATATAAAACACACGCTCATGTTCAATAATCCTTGCTGCCAAAAGCTTTTGAAATAGCTCTGTTCTAAATGCTTCAATAGTCAACATGCTTCTTTCACTTATTAAAATTCCTCACACTACTAGGGATATTTACAACACGATCAGCAAACCAAACAGTGTTTGTCAAATGATCATGTTCACAGTTCTCAAACATGGGCAAACGATTCATGAGTTCCCAAATAGGACGAGTCATTACGCCATTGTCGTTGGTTTCCTGCAAGAACTCTATCTGCTTATCGTGGTCAGGCAGAATCACCACATTGAGCCAGTAGTTGGAGAAACTTCTTTCTGGTTCAGTGAAGAACTCCATCCCATCTACATTTTTAAAGTAATCAGCGTATGCTGCTGCTGTTTTACGCTTGTCGGCAATGAACTCATCCAAATGCTCCAATTGGGCACAACCCAATGCTGCGTTGATATTGGGCATACGATAGTTGTAGCCGATATGGTCGTGCTTAAACTCCCAACGATGTGGCACCTTGGCCTGAGTAGTGAGGTGCTTGGCCAAAGCGCCAAGCTCCTCATCCATAAAGAGCAACATGCCGCCACCACCAGTAGTGATGGTCTTGTTGCCATTGAAGCTCAATGCACCAACCTTGCCAAACAAGCCTGTATGGATTCCATTATACTTACTTCCGATGCTCTCGGCAGCATCTTCCACCAATTCAATATGCCATTCGTCACAAATAGCGGCCAACTCCTCAATGCGGACAGGATGACCAAAAGTATGCATCGGCACACATGCTTTCACTCTGCGGTTGGTGTTCTTATTATAGCACTGACCGTTGCGAATCTCGGCATTTTTGATGAGCCATTCTTTAACGGCATCGGGAGAAAGACCCATAGTGCTTCTATCCACATCAATGAACACGGGACGAGCTCCAATATAACTGATGGCGTTACAGGTGGCAATAAAGGTGAGAGCCTGGGTCAACACCTCATCGTCACGCTCAACACCAGCCAACATCATAGCCATGTGGAGGGCGTTGGTACCACTCACACAAACCACCGCTTTCTTAGCCCCCGTATAAGCCGCCATGTCCTCCTCAAAACGGTCAACATATTGTCCAACACTACTTACAAATGTGGTGTCAATGCAATCATCAAGGTATTTCTTCTCGTTACCGATGAATTTAGGAACGCTCAACGGCACGAACTCTTGATTTTCGTAAAGGTCTTTTATAAAACTAATTATTTTTTCGTACATAACTATTTTCGTTTAAAAGATCAAATGTTCATCAATAGACAGTGAGAGCCTGTCTATCAGTTTGTTAATTCCAGCTTTATCAAAAAGCCATTCTCTTACAAACTCGCACAAAGTACAAACAATATAGATGGCCAAAGCTAACAAAGGCAAGCATACCATATATCGGACTGTACTTTCATTGATATATGCGTGAAACTCCTGTGTCTTGAACCATTGCTCAATAAACATGTTGGCATGAATGAAAAACACCGCAACTGATAATGGCACAAAGAATTGTATCACTTTTGCCACTCCATGTCTCTTTATCGTGAAAGAGGCAAACAACAAGAAGCATGACAGAGCCGACAAGAAAATGATTGGGTCGTTATAGTGGCCTTGTGCCACATATAACGGCAAACTTGATGGGCATAAACTTCTGGCCGCTGTTCCTATCACTGTCAATACCAAGAAGACCACTAAATACCATTTCCAAGTTCTTTTATCCCATTGCGTATGGTTGCGCACAAATGAAACAATCAGGTAGATGCAGACAAACCATATAAAACTATACCCTCTATTCACTTGAACATACTGGTTCATTGTAATTGGGGCAAAAAAACAGAAAACGCTGAAAAGAATAATTGCAAGCTTTTTATGTGACTTCTGATTCAGCTGATTTGTGAGTCGGTTCAAGAATGGTGATAAGAAGAATAATATAACATAACCAGCCATGAAATCGTATGATTTACCAATGAGTGGCACGGAGAATAGCAATTCTTTAAATCCCGGTCTAATGCCAAGCAAATAAGCAACACCAGTCATTACCAAGTACCAGAAGAACATGGACACCAGCAAACGAAGTATCCGTTTCGACTTTAGTGTGTAGGTTTGATTCGTGCATAAAAACCATGAACTAATAATGATAAAAACATTTACTGCTATGATGCTTATTTCCTCATAGAAATTCACCATTAGCTTAAACAGGATATTTCCCGTGTCATTGGCACTTTTGATTAATCCACCAAAAAGATTCAGGTGGAGTATAACCACCAATATCATGGAGATAATCTTCAGCAAATCAACGCTGTAATTTCTGCCCACCCCTGTTAGTCTATTGATATTCATACAATTACAACAAACACTTGGTTACATCAATGTTTTTCCTCCATCAACAATCAGAGCATGTCCGGTCACGTATGATGAAGCGTCGGAAAGCAAGAATACAATGCAATTTGCAATCTCTTCAGGCTCTGCATAGCGCTTCAACGGGTAAGTCTTCATATCTTTTTCAACATCTTCTTCCGAATAAGAGCTATTCTTGATAAGATTGGTGTTTACACGGCTCGGATTGACGCTGTTCGACCTGATGTTGCGAGCCGCAAACTCCAATGCCGCATTGCGCATAAATGCATCCAATGCATTCTTGGAAACAGCATACATCACACCACCCATAGAAACCATCTTCACTCCGCTGATACTCTCAACAAAGACTATAGAACCGCCCTTGTTAATTTTCTTCTTTTTATACAATTTCTGCGTCAGGTAAATCGGAGCAAAAGCGTTAATGTCCATTATCTTTCCGAAATCGTCCTCGTTCAGGAACTGAATAGGAAGTATCTTCGAAATACCGGCACAGCATACCAGACCATCAACATTGGGACAAACCCCAAGCAGTTCATCAATTACCTCCTGCTTGCAAAGGTCTGCTACAACCTGCTGATGGTTTTGATTGTACTCATTGCTTAGTAGTCCAAATGTTTCATTAAGCGTTTCTGCGTTGATGTCGGTAATAACAACTATAGCACCCATCTGGGCACAGGCAATGGCGGTGGCACGGCCGATGCCACCACCGGCACCTGTGATCAATACGGTTTTGTTCTCTAAACTAAATGGATTCATTACGCTCTCTGGCTGACAATATTGTAAACATCCATAATAGTTTTTGCCGAACGCAGCTCGTCGCCCTTGATGACAACGCCATATTCATCGTCAATCATGGCAATAAGCGAAAGGCCAATCAATGATGACCATTCGTCCAAATCGTGAAACAATGTGTTCTCGTTGAAAACACTGGCATCAGTTTCATCAAACTGATCCGCAAAATTCTGGATAAATTCTTTGATGTTCATCTTGTTTACTTTTTTAATATTGACACTTATTGTGATTATAAATCAATTTTCTTTGCCGGATTACCCATTACTTTAACCCCTGCTTTAACATGGTTAAAAACAATGCTTCCTGCACAAATAAAGGCATCGTCACCCACCTTTCTTCCATGAAGCACAACAGCATGACTCCCAACAAACACACGTTTTCCAAGATGAGCAGTGGCAATATTCACGAAACCTGTTGTGGTTGAATAATCATCGATGGTTGTATCCTGACCTATCATTGACCCCATGATATTAACAAAATTCCCTACCTTGACACAATCGCCCACAGTACCACTTATGATACAGCCTTCACCAAAAGTTGAAGTCTCTATCACACGCGAATGTGAAGCTATTAGGGTTTCAAATTTCGCACCCTTTGCTTTCATTATATTGACGATGGCTTCTTTGGTCTTGGGGGTTGAAACGCCCAAAGCAAATACTTCATTCTCCCCTGGAACCCAATCCTTGATAGTTCCAATAATTGGAAGAGCAATATTCACCCCATCCAAGGCATTAGGATTGTCGTCGATAAAGCCCTTGATGTTATATTTACCTATTTCTTTTGCCAAATAATAGACCTCTCGTCCGAAGCCTCCGGCGCATACAATTATTAAATCCTTCATTTTTCCACTATTATTATTTGATTATCGCTCTTATTTGATTCAAGACTGATTTTTTACAAGGACTGGCAGACTGGGACGCAAGGGAATGACCTTGCATGCCTCCTCAAACATGGCTGATGCCAAGTACCGCATAATTCTCACCACTTTCTCGCGGAGTGTCCCCGTCCTGTGTTCCACGACATTGTTCCATATCAGGTAGTTGTTGAGGTATTTTGACGATACGCCCCTGAATCCCGCAAGAAACAGTTTCAGCTTGGAGTGGTATGCATTGAGGTGCTGTATGCGGTATATGCCCTTCACGGTTTTCTTGCCTCCCTTTATCTGCACCAGGCTGTTGCCGTTGTCCCTGGAGAATCCACGGTACGAGGCATCCTCGTCGGTGCACAGTGTGGCCTCGGGACTCACATGGCCGCCGAGCACCTCCCTTACGGCCTTGGTGGAGCACTTGCCGAGCTTGGCCACCTTGCTCACGGCATTCCCCTTCCTGTCGATGGCGCACGGGACGCACACAAGCTCGTCAGACAGTCCGCGGGTGTGGCTCTCTCCGCCCCTCTTCCTGGGCTTGCGCCCCGCCTCATTGTCCTTGAACTTCTTCTTGTCGCCCTTGTACGACTCTACAATGTATGTCTCGTCCGCCTCCACTATGCCTGTCAGGTCCGTCCCCTTGAGGCTCTCACCAACGGAGTCAAGTATCTTGTGCCTCCATATGAACGATGTCCCGTACGAAATCCCGCAACGCTCCGCGCTCTCCGTCAGGGACAACCCTTCCGCCATGCACTCCATGTATCTCATCCATACGGACATGTCCTTGCGCGTCCCGTTGAATATCGTGTTCTTCGTTATGGAGAATGTCTTCCCGCAGTCCCTGCAGATGAATTTCTGTGTGCCGTTCTTGCGCCTGCCGTTGCGTTGGACATGCATCCCTCCGCATACAGGGCATACTCTTCCCCCTGAAAAACGCTGTTCCGTGAGGTACTCCTCAAAGCCCTGCGTCTTGCCGACTGGCTCCTTAAGCATGGACCGCAGCCGCATCCGCTCCCCGATGGGAAGTTGCTTGACCAGCTCCATTATGGTGTCTGCTGTGTATTTCTTTTCCTCCATGCTTCTATAACGAAAAATTCAGTCTGATATTGTATAAGAGCGTTGATTATTCCTTTTTCACGCAATTCACGACCTCTTTCTGCGAAATGCAAGTCATCAACTTCTTGCATATTGCCAGAACCTTCACCCACATCCGAACGTTTAAGCACATTGACAACTGTCATCCATATTATCCTAATATCCGTCCAAAAGGTGCAATGATCCACATACCAAATATCGTATTTGAACTTATCGCTCAACTTACACAGATTACGGCCATGCACTTGTGCCCAGCCTGTAATACCCGGTCGAACTTCATGACGACGTTTCTGTTCATCATCATACAGTGGCAGATACGCCACCAACAACGGTCTCGGACCAATCAAAGACATATCACCTTTAAAAACATTGACAAGTTGAGGCAACTCGTCTATTGAGAGACTACGAACAATCCTTCCAACCTTAGTGAGACGTTGAGCATCTGGCAATAACTTGCCATTCTCATCCCTCTCGTCGGTCATGGTCTTGAACTTGATGACCTTGAATATCTTGCCATTCTTGCCCGGCCTATCTTGTGTAAAGAAGGCACCGGCTCCTTTGTTAGCGAAGTGCAAGAACAAAGCGACCAAAAGGATAAACCAGCCAATGAGCAGCAGAGCTATCAGCGAGATTAGAAAATCAAATAGACGTTTGAAAAAATGCTAATACATTCTGTAAATTTTATAGGTTATAGTCACTTGATAGTTTCAGGTTTCAAGTGTCAGGTTTGACTCCACAAGGTCGTCGACCTTTGGTTCAATCTCTTTAACCTGTAACCTCTAACCTGTAACCTTTACAATCTAACAATTGGTGCTTGGTTCCAATCAATTGTTTCATCTGCACGTCGCAAGTCCATAAACTCGGTGTCAGAAATCAGTTTCATCAGTTTGTTAAGAGCATTCTTCTTGCCGAGGTTAGTCTTAACATAACGCATGTATCGGGCTTTGGGTGTGCCGGGCTCTTTAAAATATGCCTCATAAGCCTCACGACTCATCACACCACCTTTTTCCTGCAACAGGTCGCCAATATGAAAATAGCACATTGCGTATGGAGCTTTGCGCATTTCGCGTTCCACAAAACCTAATGGGAAAAACCTAAAATACCCTCCGCCTGAATAAGCCATCTCCTTACCCATTACCTTGGCCGTGCATATCGGGAACTCTTTTATAGTGACCCCATTATAATTGATTGTACATGGTGTTTTAGAACCAAAGCCCTGGAACCCGCCAAGATCCCTTGCCGCTGGGAATACCGTTGCGTCGCGTTCAATGCCGTTCTCTGCCAATATCTCAAAAGCCCATTTATTGCTCTCACCAATACTAAAGGCTGGGGCTCGGTAGCTCTTCACCTTCTCCCCTATGCATTGTTCAAGGCTGTCCACCGCCCGATGTGTGTCCTCCCGACATTCAACCTCAGTCATCTTGTTGAGCCAGGTATGGATGTTGGAATGGCAACCCACCTCATGGCCGTGTGCATAGATTTTTCGTATCACATCAGGAAACAACCTTCCCATTTCGCCCACACAAAAGAAAGTGGCTTTCATCTTCCGCTCTTCAAGTTTGGCAAGGATGGTGTCAAGATAGCAGTCAAGCTCAGGGTAAAGCTCCGTCCGCTTATAGCAATACCACTCTTCTATATCAAAAGTCAATAGATTCATTGTTCTGTTATTTCGCGTTCAGGTATCCGTTTTACTACTTTAGCTGGACGGCCTGTGGCCACCGTCCATGCGGGAATGTCTTTCGTTACCAACGAAAAAGCTCCGACGATAGCTCCGTCGCCTATGGTAACACCTGGCATTATCAGCGATTCCATACCAATCATCACTCCTTTGCCAATGTGGATTTCGCCTAATTTATAAGGCAATTTGGCAGCATCATCCCCTTTGCGGTAATGTAACAGGTTGCGCTGGTGGCATAGCAGACGGCATCCACCGGTGATGTGGGCATGGTCGCCAACATATATCAGGTCAGCATGACCCACATCTATAACTACACTATCACCAACAAACACATCTTTACCTACGTGGCAGCCCCACTTCTTCATAACCCATGGACGTAGTTTACGGGGTTCAAGGGGTGCCAAAAGTGCAGAGTTCCAAAAAAACTTACCCAGAAAAACATCCCTATAGGTCTTATGCACTCTTTTTATTACCTGCCAAGGGGTAACTTGTCCATATTCCTCTTCCGAATAGTTAAGACCTATCATCCGCATAAAACGGAAAGTCAGACTCAGTTTTTTCTTTTCTTCCATTACTTATTTCGGTTTTTTAACACTTCGTCGAAAACATGCAAATACTTTTCCACTGCCACTGGCAACGAATAATCCTCAGCCTTCACGCGGGCATTCTTGCCGTGTTGTTCAAGCAGCGCATCGTTAGCCATATAGTCCACAAAAGCCTTCACATCATCATCGGTGGGGCGGTAAGGCAACACATAGCCGCACTGGTTCTCACGAATCACATCGGCCTGCCAGCCTTGGTAGTTAATCAGCACAGGGCGACCTGCCGCAAGAGAGTCAAAGAATTTATTTGCAGAATTGTCCCACTTGATTTTATAATCCCACACAAACGAGCTGCCCATGGTCACACGCGAGTAAACCGAGGGAAGATCCTTTTTTCGGATGGGGTCGAGGAAGAAGATATTCTTGTTGAGTATATCCTTATCCTTACAATATTGCATGATTTCCTCTTTCTGTTGACCTCTTCCGATAATAAGGTAGCACAGCCATGGGGCAAGAGGAAGGGTGCGCTCGGCCAACTTGGCCACATACATGATGTCGTTCACCGGGCCAAGGGTACCGGCATAGAGCACCACCTTGCGACCAGTGAAGTCAAAATCGATGTTACAATCCTCATAATGCGTAAAGCGTTCAATCTCGCTGATATTGGGAATCACCTCCATATTCTTGACATCCACACGGGTAAGAATATCGGCCTTCATGCCCGTTGACAGCGGCACAAGGTAATCGGCACGATGATAGATGTATTTCTCCACCTTGCGAAGTAGCCAGATGAGGAATTTGTTTTTCACATAACCTTGCTGAATGGGACCTTCGGGCCAGACATCGCGTATCTCGAACACAAACGGAATCTTGGAGCGTTTCTTCTTAATGATGCCAGGGATGGCGATGGTGAGCGGTGTGGAAGTGGCCAACACCACATCGGCATCAATTTCCACGGCTTTCTTCGAAGCTTGGCGGCTGAATTTCAGGAACGACATGATACGCTGTCGTATGGGCATCATGTGGCTGTATTCGTTCTCAATCATCCAAAGTTTAATGCCTTCGCGTTCCATGTATGACCATGGTTTCGACTGGTCGGAACCAGGCGCACGACCTGTGGTAATCACAGTCACATCAATTCCTTTTTTCACAAATTCCTTAGAGAGATCGTATGATCGTGTGCCGCTATGCCCTTCTGGAAAGGTAAAATACTGATGAATGTAAAGAAGTTTCATGTTGATAAAAATTGTTGATTTCTTATTAGTTAAACGTTCAAAGTTCAAGGCTGAACCAATTCCACCGTTTTCACCACCTTGTATCTGCTATCAGATTTCAGGAACTTCAGGAATGCATCAAATCGGTCGTAGTCCCAATTAAAGCGTTTGGCGTAGTCTTTCTCACCAGGATGCAGGATACCGTGCAAGCAGAATACCTCTGACTCATTATCGGCCATTGCACTCACAAAATGTTGCACCATACTTACCGTAGTGTCTCTATGGATTGCCACAGAGGGCAAAAACGGCGCTTGCAGTTTGTTGATGACGTATTTCCTGTTCATTAAGCGGTATAACAACGGACTGTGAAGATACTGGTTGAAGTATTGTGCTGCAGCAAACAGCATACCCTCGCGACGAGTGCGGGTACCGCTGCGGATATATCGCAATTGCCCAGTTTCAATCAATTCATAGATGCCTTTTTCCTTTGAGTTATTGAGTGTCAGTTCAGAGAACGGACTTGCATACCCCCCCACACGCATATAATTACATAACAACCAATCATTTAACCGATTTATGCTTAATATTATATCATCTTTGTCGTTACGATGATTAGCCGAATGGCTTGCTATCTCCACAAGACCTGATGCGGCACATTCCTGCACCTCGGCCACCGTCATATATTGGCGGTCGGCATTGTTGGGATCCGACTTCTCCACCCTGGCGGTAATTACATTCAGTGTGGCGGGAACATTGTATTTCTTCAGCAGGGGAAGCACGTTGGTGTAGAAATCCCTTCTGGAATCATCGAATGACAAAGAGATTTGGACATAATGCTTTTTTGTTTTATTTCTTAAAATATCCAAGTATATTTTTGAATATTCAGCTGCTATGTTACTCCATCTGAATAATTCAAAATCTATATCCATATTAGAGTAATGGTCTCTACTATCAAAAACCTTTTCTATCGCATCCTTAATGTTGTCAACATTAGGTGTAATCAAACCCACACCACTGTTGTCTGGCAACAATCCATCAATACCATCACCTTTAGTATAGATGACAGGTAAATTCTGCGACAATGCCTCTAAATAAACAAGACCGAAAGTCTCTCCAGTTGAAGGCAACGTAAACAAAGAGTTATTCCTATAGTGATCCAGTAACTTCTGTTTGTCATTGATTCTACCGTGATATACCACAGTCTCTGGGTATTTTTTTGCGTATTCCTTAACTGCCTCCTCATCTTCACCAGTTGAACCGATAAGATTCAATTTGAGGTCAGGGTATTTTTCTTTCAGCGCAAGCACAGCTTCAATTAAAACCAACGGTCGCTTGCGTCTTATCATAGTACCAACATAGAGAATGCTGTGATTATCGGGTACATTCTTCCTATTCACGCTGTCAATCCAATAGTCGTCTATGCCATTTCTTGACACAATTATTTTCCCTTCAATACCGGCAATGAAACGATTTATGAAAGGGTGTTTGCAAAACTTCTCCTTCAAGGCCGGTGACACAAACACAATCTTAGACGCATTCAACAGAATTTTCTTTGCTAATGGTCTTGTGTGCGGCGCTTTCAATAGAAAAGCATAGTAGTCAGTACTTCTAACGGCAACAATATAGGGGATGTGTTTTTTTTTGAAAAGCCTATACGCTTGAGCCCCATCAGTAAGTAGCGTAGCTGCATGGCATAAATCTATATCATTGAGACTTATTTTTTTTCTCAACTCACGAAATATACGCTGTTGCTTGATATGATAAACGTAACGATGGTATGACTTTATCACAGGCGCATAGACGAATTTAGTATGACTTGCCTCAAATTCGTTCTTTCCAATAAGTTCTTTTTGTGCTATGCGTATGGGACAAAACACAATTTGTTCCACGCCCATACCATCCAATTCCCTGTACAGGTTGGTATGAACCTTAGATGTCGCAAAAACATTTGAAATGTGAAGGATACGCATAATAATGAGTGTTTTGTTAGCCCTTTTTGTAAAAGTCTAACTTGATTTTTCCGAAAACTGTTTTCAATTGATCAATACTGCTTTCGTATGATGCAATTGACAACACCAATTCCCGATTCGTCTTTTGCTGTTCGGCATCAAGGGGCGCTATGGCAAACTCTTCTGTTAAATCGTCTTCGATGGAATAGACGTGGAAACCACTTTCTTTATACATCGGAAGCAATGGGTTTCTGTTTGATAAAAACACCTTTCCGCCAAAATAAAACGCCATCAAGATATTACCAACCGCACATTGGCGGAAATGACCAAATACGAAGGCATTTGCCTGCAAAAACTTAGCATAATACTCGTTGACCGGCAGGAAGTCTTTCAATGGGATGAACCTGTCGCCCAACATTCTTCTTCCTTCCTTCTCAATGAATTTTACAAATCGCGCATCACCGTAACTAATGGGTGACAACACCTTAATATCATTCGAAAAGTCCTTAATCTTATCAAACACCCAAACATGATTGCCATTAGGAAGTGCACTATTACCCACCCAAATGGCTTTACCCGTACACACTTCATTCTGTTTGGATGGATCAATCAAATTCTGAATCGGATAATAATTGATAGTTCCTGCAAATTTTATTTCTTTATCTCCAAAATATTTATTGAAAACTCCCTCATCACACCCATTATCAGTAATAAAACAACTGAGTCTGTCTATCACCTGCTCTTGCCAACGTGCTTTTTTATGGTCACGCAACGTAGTCAAAGTTTTGTACAACCAGACAGGCATACGTCCAGCCCTCACTTTATATTGTTGAGCATCGTCATAATATATTTTATATCCTTTAAACTTCAACAATGGCCCATACAGGTCAGCTCCCCAAATAACCCATGAGATATTCGGATGGTGAATATACGTGTAAAACTTCTTCCCCACCATCGAGTGCAAGCAAACATGTTTATATTCTGAAATATTATGCCTCAAATACTCTCTGAGTTGTTTGCTATCCTCGTCATAAGAAAAAATATTCTTTCCGGATGTGACCAATTTAGGTTTCCCTTCTTTTGCAATTATCAAGTAGCTGCTTTCATTAGGGAAAACCTCTTCCATCATGGAGATAAAGGTATTCACCACCTTTTGGTCATAAAAAATATGAAGAAAAAAACGATCCATAATTATTGGTTTTGAGTGCATGAACATATCAGATGGGCAATCCCCTCGGCATCTGCGAGCGACAACTCATAGTACAGGGGCAGGCGAACCAATGTCTCACCATAACGGTCACAATTCGGCAACTCACGTCCATCATGCTTGTCGTGGTAATAGGTACTGGAATGAAGCGGAATATAATGGAAGGTAGGCATCACACCATTTTCCTTTAAATAGTTCATAAAGGCAGTACGATACTCTAACGATGGGCAAAGCAGATAATACATGTGGGCGTTGTTGGTGGCATAGTCAGGTAGTTCTGGCAGGACAATGCCGTTGTTCAAGTTACCACGCAGCACCTTATCGTAGGTATTCCAGATGGCAAGACGTTTACCCTGAATGTCATCCAACTGTTCCAACTGTGCCCACAGATAGGCAGCATTAAACTCTGACGGAAGGAATGAGCTACCCATATCACACCAACCATACTTGTTTACCATGCCCCGATAAAACTCAGCACGATTGGTTCCTTTCTCCCAAATGATTTCAGCACGACGAATCAGTTTCTCATCATTAACGACAAGCATACCGCCCTCTCCGCTACTGATGTTCTTGGTCTCATGGAAGGAGAAAGCACCCAACTGTCCAATGCCGCCAAGAGGCTTGTCTTTATAGTAAGAGTCGATGCTGTGTGCAGCATCCTCCACCACAAGAATTCCTCGCTCGTTGGCAAAATGCATGATAGCTTCCATATCGCAAGCCACGCCCGCATAATGCACCACGGCAATCACCTTCGTCTTATCTGTAACCAGCGGTTTGATATTATCCAGTGTGATGTTGGGATTGTCCTTGCCACTGTCGGCAAACACCACTTTGGCACCCTCACGTAGAAAAGCCAAAGCTGTTGAAACAAAGGTGTAAGAAGGCACTATCACCTCATCACCAGGCTTCAAATCACACAGCATAGCACACATCTCCAAGGCATCAGTGCCCGAGGTGCAGAGCAGCACTTTCTTGAAACCGTATTTCTGTTCAAAAAAGGCATGGCATTTCTTGGTGAATTCACCATTGCCTGACATGGTGGTTGAATGACACACCTGCTCGATGTACTTTAATTCCCTACCCGAGCAATAAGGTTTGTTGAAAGGGATCATAGTCTATCTTATTTTTGTAATTGTTTCCTTTATTATTCGCGCATTCTCTTCGGGAGAATCCAATGTGTCAATCTTAATCACCGTTTGTTCTGGATAAACCTTCGAAAACACTGTTCTCAAATATTCAAAATTATATGATTCGGCCTGTAGTTGGCCCATCAATGCTTCTTTTGACCAATTCTCATAATACATTCCTTTAGGCGGCCTCGACCTAATTCTCTCATAAGAGGCTTCAATATGGTTCTCGCAATCTATCCTGACAAACGTCACTCCCATCTGTTTGATTTTCTCAACCACGGCATCCATTAGTGCCGATTGGGGGAAATGGTCGTTGAGCCCCATCGCCACAAGAAACTGAATAATTGCTTCGTCAATTATGGCGAAATCAGCGTCAGAATGTTTCTCGATATTTTTATACATTCGGACATAATGATTTGTCCAATGTGTATATTTCCTGTTTTGCCTATACGGAATTATTGAATCGGCATATCTCTTCACCTTTCTATAAAGGCTGAAACTATAGGGAATACAGAATAAAGGGCGCTTGCTATGTAAAACACTATGACGGTATTTACCGATAACTTTGTAGCCTTTATTACGCAGTTCGTCCATTAAAATATTTGCAACGGTAGTCTTACCCAAACCGGCAAGGCCATTGAACTCAACAATCAACGTCTTTTTCTTCATCTCTTGATAATGTTAATACCACGCCTTTTAAAGTAAAAATACTCAACAATACAAAACAAACCTATTTTCATCAAAAAAGCATATAAACCGTCATGTTGAGTCATCCGTTCATTTACTTTTGTAGAATCAATATAAGTGTAATCACATTGATCAATAAACTGTATTTGATAATCGAAAGCATGTGGAGTTCTTTGGGTTTCCAATAATTTGTACACTACTTTTTCAATCAATAATGCCTGTAACCATTCTGACAACGACTTGTCATTTTGATATTTACCTGAATAAGTATTACTTTCAAGAGTTGTATAAAGCAATAAACCAAGAGGAACATTACGGTTTACATCCATCGAAATGGTTTTACCACCATTTTTTGCAGACAACCAAGCACAACCAGCCGAAGCAACAACAACATCTGATTTTGTAAAAATTTGTCGTGGTACTACAATTACTTCTTGCGGATAGATTTCCAAATATACATTTTTTATTTCCATCACCTCTCTAATATCAATTTCTTCTCCAACGCCTCCAAGAAAAAAGATGTTAAAACTATTTTTCGGATGTTGTTCAATAAATTGCTTTAGTTCCTTAAGCACATAAGGGAAATAGCCTTTTCTGCGACCAAATAAAGTGATTGTAAAATCAGCTTGGGGCATGTTATCAAACACTGGGAAGTTGTATTCCACAACCTCTACGCCAGGTGTGGCACACCAATAATAATCCTCCGGATGTTCTAATTTTATGAACTTGGAGAACAAATATTTTGCTGCAGATTCGGTGATGGTAAAAAACTCCTTCTTCTTTAGCTTTGAGTAACAAAAATCAAAAGTTGCTTTGTTTTGTATTTGTTTTTTTTCTGTAGTTACATAATTAATGTGTTTACAGTGGAGTCTTTTTGCCAGCAGTTCTCCCCATGCTCCCAATTCCAGCTTATTCGATTCTATCACTATTTGATCTGCATTACCAATAACAGAAACAAGTCTGTCAACAACTTTTTCTCGTCCCCTTGGGGAAAACCAAGCTGGATAAAACCTTAATTCGTGGTGAATATATTTTTTATTATCAAAGCATTTAACATTTTCAAGTTCAACTGGCGAAATATTGTAATCCCACAAAACAATCACTTCCCACCCCTTTTCTCGAAGCAGTTTGCATTTGTTATTTACATATCTCTGATTACCCGTTAAACCTGATATGGATTGTGTCAGGAATACATATTTCTTCATATATTAGTCTTACTTTATTTATTCTTTGGTGATTTACCCCAAAACATTTTGCCACTGGGGTCGGGTTCAGGACAGCCTGTATAATCAAACAGGTATTCTGGCAATTCTTTTTCGATAAATTCGATATCTTTAGCAAATTGCGGGAATCGTTTCCATACCTGAGTGTTGGGCATAGAAATAGCTGGATCAAAAATAGATTTTGGATTTGGATTATCCGGCAGATGGAAAAACTCCCGCAATTTGGCAGTTGTTTCATCATAGTGATACACCATATCCTCAAATTTCATACACAGCACCCGTTCATGAGGTTCAGTGTAGGGTTGGTTTATGCGCAAAGCACGGTAATACTTTACAAAATCTTCTACGTTGTTAATGGGCATCAGATGGAATCGACCCAAAAGCTTGGTTTTGGCAAACACA
>ERZ809504.21-NODE-21-length-24031-cov-5.184768_pt1 | contig 24031 bp, 38 predicted proteins | sample MGYA00521273_ERZ809504 | MGnify/ENA primary metagenome ERZ809504 (study PRJEB31581, sample SAMEA3312979) | metagenome | study: EMG produced TPA metagenomics assembly of the PRJEB8939 data set (Metagenomic analyses of Rumen microbiomes reveals...
TGCGGAGTTTTCATAGGAGAAATTTTAGATCCGTACATGTTTGAGATAAGTGTTTTTGAAGATACCAACATCTCTGGATCCATTGTTTTATCCAAAAGCATTGCATAAGGATGTTTGTTGTTTGCCAAACTTTCTACAACATCTCTTCTAAGTCTTCGTGGAAATATATCCGGAGATTCTCTATAAGCCAACTTATCTATCATATATTCCGTAACTTTATCAAATTTATCTTTATTCTCTTTAGAGTTTGGCTTGTATACATTTATGATTCTGTTACCCTTTTTTACCTATTCAGAATCATACCCGGCATATTCCATTGCTGAAACAAATAGATTCTATAAGTTTGGCTTTATCGTTGCATGAGGATTTCCACTTTCTCCACCCAACTGGTTAAGACCATTCACATAAGACTGCATTGTATAACGAATATGATCATCATCAGATTTAGTATTGTTCCCATCGGCTCCATTGGTAATAACAGATTCTTTATACTGTTTCATCAACTATACTTCATCTGGATCAAGTTTTAAATTTCCATCAAGATCAAAGTTAGATATTGTATCCCACTTATACCTTTGATATTCTTTTTGTTCGTTAGCTCTTATATCATTATTTGTACGAACGTTATCCATCTAAACGGCATATTTATGCTATTGCAACATCTTAGCGTAATCATCAGAAACATACTTTGTACCTACACGCTTTTGCTAAGACTTTGTAATATCGTCTATAAGGCGGTTTACAGTCTATTCTGCAGTAGGATTCTCAACGCCTTCTTGTTTCAACTCTTCTTCTGCCTTCTATAGATGATATCTTCCAATATCACTTTTTATAAAGCCTGGGATGTTTGGTATCAAAGCATTACGTATATCTTCTTCTTGCACTCCAACCATTCTATACTATCCAGTAGGATCTAGTCCTAAGTCTTTTTCTTTTACATCTTTAACCCAAGGACTTGAAACAGTATTTAGATCCTGATATTCTATAGGAGAATACCTGTTCCATACGCCATTGCTAGAAGTATCCCAGTTTTCTATAGTTCTCCCATTCAGAAGGAAATCTTCAAAATCCTAGTTTAACAGCCCTTTTGCTGCCATTTCGCCTCTGTTCTTGATGTATTGCTCGGCAATTTTTGCAGATTCCCTCATGTTATTTAATGTACCATACGGTACATTACGCATCTGCTTTGCAAGCATTGCTCTACCTTCTTGAGAACGAACAGGATCTATACCGTTAGCCATCAGCTCATCGTATAAATTGACTACGGGATCCATAGTATGCTCATTCCAGTAAGTCACATCGTTTGCTATAGGACTAGTAAAGTCCCCGTATTTAGAGACAAAGTTCTCGTAATCCTTTAGTCCCTACTGATATTGGTCTCTTACGGCATTTATATAGAGACCCATCATCCCACTGTCATACAGATCAACAGTAGGAAACATCACTGCTTCATCTTGTCCTAATATCATTTTCCAATACCTCCTTTATTTGGTTTTATTAAATACGGCTTCGTCCAGAAAGGATCTAAAGAGTATTGTGGATATACTGAATACTGCTAAGTAGGTGTTTTATATGTAGTATTAATAGGTACACCAGCAGTCATTGCTTTTCTTTCATCTAATTCCTAGATCCTTCTCTTCTAATCTTCAGTAAGCTGTTGTCTATATAGATCAGCAGTTTCCCTCCACGTATTGTACTTAAACTCATTCTGGTAAGCACTATTTATCTGGTTCAGAATATTAGCAGTAGCTGTTTCTATACCTTTTGTCTTACGTCCATGAGCCGCAACGTAATCCTGACGATCAAACTGATTAGCAGACTGTCTACGGCTAGCTATCTAGTTACCCTCATTAAGTAACGCATTTGCATACTATGCGGCATAACTGTTGTTCTACTACTGAGCAGCAGAAATAACATTTGCAGCATTCTACTGATTTGCTATGCCTAATGCTATTCTTCCAAAGTCTCTCCTACCACCAGTAACTCCTTGCTGTGATAATTCATATGAACTTCTACGCTCAGCATCTTTTGAAGCCTTTATAGCAGCATACGGGTTATAACGTAACGAAGCAAGCGTTCTAAGTGCTTCTGAGCTGTATGGACTACCTGCATAGGTATTTATCTACCTGACGGGTTCTTTTGCCCACCTGAGCGCCTACATTAAGCCTGCAGTAGTTCCAGCAACAGCTGGTATCATTCTCTACCAAACAGGTATATCTGTACCACCATCAAATTTATCTTTTCCACAGTTAGCAAACATCATGTGTTGTGTTCTTTGCATATCTGCTAACTGTTTGTGCTATTGTTCAAGCTCCTAATCTTTCTCAAGCAAAGGCTACTTAAGTTTTTCAAATTGACTATCACTTAACTCTCTAGTTCTTCTAGATAAAGAAGACAGATTTGACTTCTTATCTATTTCTGCGTTACGAAGATATTTAACACTATCTATCTTATCTATCTAACTAGATATAAGCTATCTCATAGCTGTTATAGGAGCAGCTGCCTAAGCAAAGGTAATACCACTTTTACCTCTATTATATAACGGCAATATTGGATCATTACCGAGAATGACATTATTATCATTTTCAGTAACACTACTATATTCTGTGTCCTATCCAACTTTTCCTTTTGTAACCAAAGAACTATCTCCAGTATCAAAGTTTACTATAGTTTCACCTTTGCCAACCATACTATTTACTGGACCTACCTAATATCCATCGGGCCCCCATACTTTACTTATCTTCATATTGTTGGTTTCTTTAAATCTTTACCACGGTTAGCACTAAATATAGTACCACTATTTCCGTTTTCTGAATAATATTTGTTCTATAATCCTTGAGTAAAAGCGTCACTTCTGTTATATATGTTTAACGCAGTTATTCTCTTTTCAGCTTTTGCTAAGTTTTTCTTAAGTTTAGATCTTCCTATCAGAGAAGATCCTATTCCAATTCCACCGCCTATAATTAAACCAGCTAAGGCTCCCCAGCCACCGCCAGCAGCGGCTCCTGTAGTAACTCCATTGTATATTGCGTTGTTTGTTCCAAGAACAGCCTAATGCTCCCAATTTTTCATATAAGTTTTTCGATCGACAGTATTAAACCTTTTGTAGTTTATACCAAGTATATTGGAATTACTAGTTCCAGTATCAGATACAATCTATCCCGCACTCGGTTGATTATATATCATATTGAATGCGTTATTTATATCCGATGCTGCAGCTGAAAGATTTTGTGCGTTAAAGTAACTTGGACTACTAGTTTTATTAGTCTCTGTACCTGTGCTGTCAACACCGTTTGGGTTTTGTGTATTAAAGGTTGTCTGTATTTTGTTTGGTACATTGGGTTTTGGTGCAATATTAGTGCTAGGTATTTGCTACAAACGCATGTCCATAGGCTAAGTACTGTTATAGTAATTCTACTTGTCTGTAGCAAAATCTGTGCCACCATCAAATCTTTTAAGCTACCCACTCTATATTAATTTCCTATATTTTAACTCCATGATATTCTGTATTTATTTAATGTAAATTGTAATGAGAAATCATAAGAGTTACTATCGGATTCTAATTCGCACTACATAGTACGCCCTCTTAACCTTTCTCCATATGCAGCATTATTGTTTCTAGGTACTGCGTATCTAAAGTTATACTCTATATTGGTTACCTTTGAACCATCAATTTCACCTCTTTGCTTGTGTGGTGTACTGAATATAAGATGCAGATGATTCAATGCTTCAGTATCACCTCCATATACTCTACCAGCAAATTCTCCATTGTCGAATACTTTAGTATATGCTGGGTTCTCATTCACTACGTATTTGACGTATGGATAGAGCGCATCATTTTCTCCTTCTATACCAACTACTTCGTCTCCGTTTAGTTTGTTCCATTCATTGAGCAATCCACTAGTGTTGAACATAAGCAATTTGTTAACAAACTTTATATCGCACAACGGTTGTATAGAATACACACCTGTGAACTGACCAATATTCTCGTTGTAGGCAATAGCATTTTCATTGTCTACTTTTGCGAGAAGTTCATTAAATTCCTTATCAAAGATTAATTTGGGTTTCTCAGAAAGATTATTCTTTTGATACATCTCGTTGATATAATTCTGTACAAACTTTACCTTAGATAGTACTATAGAATTCTATCCTCCTGAGTATGCACATAATTCATGTTTATTATGATCCCACCAATATAATGTAGCATCAGACTGATCATCGCAGTACTCATCTTCTTTCATTCCATTAGAAGTAGCTATGTAATCGTATCTGGATAACACATCACCTGTGCCAAGTATCAACGGAAGTCCAGAATCGTCAGATATAGCAGTACGTTCATTTACAGACAATATTCCAGTAGCATCCTGTTGCCAGAATATTAATTGGTTATTGAATCTACGCAAACCTGTTATCTGTCCTCGTCTGCTATCTACATCTAAGTAGTTAGACGGCTAATACTTCAGCCAGCTATCTGTAATCTCATTATCACTCTTCAACATAGAATGATATATTCTGAAGTCTACACCGCTATCTAAGTCATCGTCTTTATCGTTGTTTGCGGCATGTACTTTAGCTTTTGACAATGCACTATACACAGCATTATATACATACAAAGGTTCTGACTAAGTAAACTTCCCGTTTACTTCACTTGGTTCTTTCTGCAAATAAGTAATATCCTGCGATGAAGAACGATTCTTTGAGAACTCATAACCACTAGTAAGAGCAAGATTTATATTTGTTTCTACAGGTATAGAATAGACAATACAAGAAGTTCTTGCCCATGGCATCAAAGCATGACCCCATTTGTGTTGTGATACGTATTCAAACGGCATTATGTAGCAGTCTCCATCGAATACATGTACTACATTCTTGTCTTTATCAAAATAGTTTCCGAAGCTTTTATATGTAGAAAGTCTCCTAGCATTTTCATCATAACCACCATAGGGAGTAACTGCTTTTCTAAGATTACATAAATAAGTGCCTAAGTAATAATGTGCAGGTTTTCCAGTAAGATCCGGGAACGCTGCTAATCCGGATTTACTTTCTGTATTGGTCTTTTCTTTTACATCTACTTCTAATACAGCACATCTTCCTCCAGGGCCAAGCATGAATTGTTTATCGTTATCAAAGTCTCCCTACATATCGGTCATATATCCATCCGTTGCTTCACCAGGTAGTAATGGCTAATCAAATCCACCGCCGCATACCCAATTAACAAAAGATACGTTTCCTATTACTGTGACTTTGTCTTGATACGTTGGAACTAATGTTTCTGGAGAATCACCGCTAGCAAAATCATTCCATCCAAGATCTTGTGCAATAGCAATATTTTTTATCTTAACTGTGTTTGAAACATTAAGATCACCATTATATAGTTTTATATATTGATTACGTTTCTCTTTCTTGTATAACTCGTTATAAGGCTCTTCTGCAAGAGATTTTTTATCTTGTTGTCCGACATAGTCGTCTAAATCTGTCGTCTCACCAGATTTGTTGTACTGCGTATAATACGAATAAAAAACAATGCTTGAATATATATATCTTTGTGGTGATTCATATCTTTCAGAATTAGACATATATACTTCTGGCATTATATTATCCTACCAAAGTTTGGTTACAAACAAATGTGTATATTCGTTTCCAAAGCGTACCCATTTTCCATTTCCAGGTTGTTCTACATTATTATCTTGTGGAGAATAATATAACAACCTATGGTCTTCTACTGGAAAATTAGAAATGACGTCGTCGTTGCCTTCAAAATCATTAAGTTTTGGATATACATAATCTACAGGTTGTACATTTAACTGTCTTTTCTGTATTACATCACCAAATTCTTTCTCTGCATAACAAATCTCAGGAGATGCAAATTGATAAACAGTATTGTTGTCAATGAACAAATCGTTATCAAACCTGTCGTTTTCGCTCCACTCGTCTTGTATATACCTAATTGGATCTTCAGAATTTGTAGCTATGTACTTATTTGGTGCCCAAGGATATCTAAATGAAGTAAAATCAATAACTCCCATAAATCCTGTAGGGGTATATGAGAACTAATCTGTGTGATAGAAGTTATCATCAATCTATTCAATCTGTCTACGTATAGGTCTAGAAATAACACCTTGTGATACTATAGACATATCGGATTCTCCTCTGTTACATCTTACTATTTCGTATGATACAATGTCTTCCGAGTCTTCTAGATTTACTTCAAACTCTATACCTATAGGACATACTATAAGTTCATTCTGATTCAGCTTAAATGATTGGAATTGTTGAAGTGTCGGTACTCGTATATCTGCTATCCATAATACATTACTATTATTTCCTTTATCGTCGTAGAGGATTATACCATATCTATATAACTCTCCTCTGCGTAAAGACTTAAGAGAGTAAGAAACCTGACTATTAGAATAAGTCAACGAATTATCTTGTATTTCTACAAACGTAGATAGATCTACTTTACCATCTTCAACAGTAGAAATACTATTACTCCCAACTACACCGTCTCCTTTCAGATAGTATTTTGTTACGTTATTTGATTCAAACAGATTGTTTTCGTCTTTTGCGTTTATGTAATCCTAACTGTCATTCTTATCTCCAATTATATCAGTAGTTATAAATTTCCACTTTATACATTCGCCAGAACCACCTAATATATTATCGCCAGAATTATCGCAGTAAACATAGGCGTCTTCTTCATTAAGAACATAATCTTTGTTTATATTACAGTAAGGATTATCTCCTTCGTAAGTATTGCCTTCGTAGTTATATGACTTGGCTACAAACTTTTCTACAAAAGGCTCAAATATCTATTTACTTTCGAGATTACCGGTATCTGTCTGTATATTGGCAGCAAACATATAACCGTCTTTAGACTCAATTGTCTTCGGTATTATATGTATTCCAGACATAGAATTGTACTCTTCGAGCGTAAGAGTAGAAAGAGCTTCCTGACCTAAATCATCTACAACTATTTCTGTACCGTTTATCTCTTCGTCGTATATCAATTCTATAGTTGGTTCTTGTCCACCTTCAACGTAACCTATCCTATATACTTTTATATAGTTAAAATTATCGTTGTCATTTATAATCTTTATTCGTACACCTTTGTCAGTTTGTTCACCTTGTTTGAATCCTTCTATTACGTTTGAATCATTGACAGTAATACCACCAGTGCGTATAGATATTAGTTTAGTAGAAGGAGAAATCTCTGATTGATTGCCGTATTTGTTGTATAATTGATACGAATATTCTACAACCGGCGCATCTAATATGCCCCCGTCTACGAATCCGCAGAAGATGGGCACATTAAATTTGACTGGAGAATACGCAGATATCTTTTGAAGGTCTGTTTGAATAATCGGTTGATCGTTCTCATCCTTCTATGGAACAAGCTATATATCAAGTATAGGACCTTTCCCATCTGCAATATACAGCTTTTGGTTGTTCTTATTTTCATATCTGGTAACAAGACTTAACTTCTTAACTCCTACTACTCTCTCGTCGCCTTCTATATCAACGATTTTTATAGGGGATTCTCCATCACGGTATGTCCACACCTACCAACCGTTGTCGTCGCCAGTTATTACTATTCCTAAATCTCTAAGTTGAGTAGAATCTATAACGTTATCCATCTACAACACATTTATGGCACCTTCAATCATGTGCAGCTCAGCACTGTTGTGCTACGTATTTGTAATGTATCGTAGGTTCTTTGCCATACGATACGTATTCTTACTTACGAATGCATCTGAGGTATCTGTATTCATCCCCCCAGAAAAGTCATTCATCTGTGTTGTTTTATTAATATCCATAATAATCGTTATAAAGACTCTATTTCTGTCCACTCTCCTTAAACATGTTCATATCAGAATCTATGTCGGGGAGCAGTTTATTCCATTCGTTTTTTATACTAATCATTTCTCCTTCATTAGGCATCATTGCTTCAGCATAAGCCTAATTCCTATAGAAGTTCCACTGTTGCTGAATATAACCATACGTATTAAAGTTATACTTACTCTTTCCACCAAGAGAACCGTTTAGGAACTTAGGGAAGTTTAGCTTCAGCATTACATACCAATATATTGCTTCTTGATATGACGCGAGATCAGGTATTAAAGGATAGCCTCTCTCGTCAGTAGCTATCGACTTGTATGCCAATTTTACAAAGCCGTGCATCTTATTTAGAACAATAAATCCCGGCTTTATAAAGTATGTCGGATCTTCTCCGTGTATTGCATTTATTATTTTATCAAGTTTAGAAGAATGATTGAATTCTGTATAAAGCTGTGCTTTTGTTACAGGCTATTTATATAACATTGGTTGTTCTGGGTGATGTGTGTATTTACCTCCGTAACAACCATTTGCAAAGACGTAATTTGGTACGTCTTCTATTACTAAATTATTTGGGTCATATGCATAATCAATAGGTACGTGTTCGTGCATATGATGAAATCCCTTTTTGTTCTTGAAAGTCTGTTCGTTCTTTCTTACAGGAATCCACGGACCATTTGGAGAAGGAGAGTAAGCAACACCAATCAAAGCTTCAAGATCTTCAGGTATTACTACATGACCGTCATGTATATGAAATACAGGGCATCCATCAGTACCAGATTCTCTTTCTATATACTGCATCGGAGCCCCTATCTTTTCAATTGCTTCAAATATCCATTCTCTAATATCCGTGACCCGTATATCTTTTTCAGACATATTTGCGTCAGCCATTATCTTAGCAATGACAGACTCACATTTTGTATATTTGTATATCATCGATGTTTATATAATCTGTTTTGTTAAATATTAGCTGTGCTAAGTATCTCTTGTTTGATCTAACAAGTTGTAGTTGATACTTATATCTATCTGGGAATGTCCTAGGTGTTTTAGACCAGTATAGCCTGTACTTGTATCCATTAGAATGTTCATTCAAATGAAATATATGTTTACCTTCTTCTTTACTTGCTTTGTAATCTAAAGATAAACTGTTTTCATCATACCTCTTTGGCTTGTATTTACATATACAAACATAACCAAGCCCAAAAGGCATTTTAAAGCTTTCTGAGCGCTCTAAAAGGCTTTCCTGTACTTTTTTATTAAACGCATCTAAAATGCGCTTAAAACGATCGTAAGACACTCCTGAGGCCTCACTATTATACGTTTTATACATGTCGTATATAGTATACGATTGTTTATTTTTCCTTATCTTGAGGTCCATGTGGTTTAACACTAGCTAACGTTGAATTGTTACTATCATCGCTAGGACGTTTGAGCATAAATGCTAACTCGTTGTCCATTATGGCTTTCTTGATGTCCGGTATCATCCATCCGGGTATCGTTACGTCATCTTCACTTCCATTGACTTCATCACCATCTGCAAAGTTACCATATACGTATATATAATGAGCATTTTCTACTGCTCCATCGAGATATATGTATCCATCATCATATCTTGCAGTTGGTTCGCAATGTGTATATCTACGATACCCCTAAAACTGTCTACGGGCAGCATCCATTATTTGATAGAAGTTGCCCATATCGTCAGATACCGAAACAATGTTGTCAGCACTGCCACCGATTAAGGCTGGCAGTTTTTCTTTTGTCTTTTTGCTGTGAGAGCGGCAATTATCAGAAGACTTTACTGTTTGTAAAGCTAAAGGACCAATTGTAATGGAAAGGCTGTCGTCACTATCTGTATCGTCGCCATTCTCTTCTTTTTTATCCTACTATTTCTTAGCTAAGTACGCTCTATAAGCAAGTACCCAAGCTCTGATCTAGTCTCTTGATAAGTCTTCGCTTTCACTTATATTGTTGTTGCGTACTATCAATAGTATATCGTCTATCACAGTACGAAGTGAAAACACATTCATATTATTTTGTTATTGCTTCTATTATTCTTACATCGTTGGTGTTGACAAGTTCGTTAGTATTTACAATACTATACTTATACTTCATATTCTTCTTCCAATCAAATGTAAGCAATCGTTTCAAAAAGTTTTTCTTATTCTTATACTCTTTGTGTTTAAAGATGTACAAGTATTGAGTGTTTTTTATATCGAGAGATATATTAACACTATCCTTTCCTATAGTGTAGTATACTTTTGTTAGATCATTATACTGTAGTGTATCTTTGTATATTGTATCTTTAAGTATAGTTATAATATCCCCCCTTACCCCCTTACCATCAGTAACGTTTATAATTTGCGTTTGGGTTGCTGCGGTAGTCAAATGTTTAGGTTTTATCTTGTTCTCAGCTCTTACTTTGTCTAACTCTAATATTAGACTGTCTTTCTAATGCTTTAATTCCTGCATGTCCATTTTTAAAACATTAGAGGCCTACTAAGACCCGTTAACCGCGTCCTAATAGGCCTCAATGTTATTTTGAACCATTTCTAAGCGTTCTGACAGCTTTTCATTTTGGTTGTTTAAAGTTATACCCCAAAGTAATAAAAATGCAACAGAGAGCCCTAAAATAGCCTTTACGGCGATCTTATAATGGCTTATCAGCCAACTCAGTATCGTCAGTATGTTCATTTTCCTCAAAATCCAAATCTATACCTGTATAATCCTCACCCTTCTTTTCTAGGAATTTGCCCAATATTTTCCAGGGACCTTTTGGATCAATAGTGTTAAGATTTTCTATAATAGACCACAACTCAGTAAGTGTTATTATAGCAGTAGCGCCGCCAGTCAATAAAAATACTCCAGATTCATCAAGCACAGACCATTCAATACCATGAGCCAAAGCTATGATAGTGAACTCGTCTATTATCTTCATTATAGTACCTTTCCAGTTTTTGCTACTCTATATTTTCTTCTTTTGTTTCCTAGCCACTCGAATGCCAAAGATCATGTCGACAACCGTAGTGGCGAAACAGATCATTAGCAAACTTTTTACAGGAGCAAAGAAGCCGGTAACAATTGCTGAAGCACCGACTGCGATGTTGCCCAACACATTACCTTGAGTTATGCCATTTATTGCATTTCCTATGTTCTGTAATGTTTGCGTTAAGTGTGTCATTATTTAATTGTTATAGTAATTTCCTCACCGTTATCTGCAGCGGCCTTGAGTTTATTATATAGTTTAATAAACGTTGCCTTACTGTTTAGTACTTTTCCAACCTGGGAATTATTTCCTACAAGTATACATCCTGCGGAATCTGCAGCAGTGTTACCAACATGTATTAGAATTCCATCAAAACCTTTTACGTTCAGTAAACGTGGAACTCTACCACCATTACAAGTCTATCTGTAGAATTGTTTTTTACTTAATCTCGGGGAGATTATATTCATTGTAATGGTGTAGGTTCCAGTAGGTATTGCTGTTCTAGCATATACTTTTTTCTTAGCTATATCACTTACTTTCATACTTTGCGTAAGACCTCTATCGGTATCTTCTATTGTATCACAGAACTTTTCTCCGTCGATAAACAATCTACCTATTGTATATGTGGGTCGTTTAGCTATTCTGTTTAAAGTAAGTTTCATGCCGATTGTTTTACTTTTGTATCTACTGTCATGTGCATTACGTATCCAATATCATCTGAATCGAGGTTTCTACCAGGAGTTATTGACGTAGAATATTTATTTGCATCGTATGTAGAAGGTGTATATATTAAAGATAAATCTCTATCAAATGTATTTGTTTGATCTACATCTGCACCGATGCCGTAACCTTCGATAGCAGCAAAGAACTTATAAACGTGACTAGATCCGTATTGGCTTCCGTCTGTTTTATAAAATGCATGTCTAATAACACTGTCATAATTTACGCCACCTTGATTTGTACCGAATCTAGATAAGTTATCTAATTCAAATACGTTGCCTTGTTCTATTACATATGTTGCGGCAATGTTTTTTACCCGTATTGTGGTATCCAACAGTCCGGAAGAAATTGCAAATTTCTTTGTACATTCGTGATATTCGTCTGTAATATTAGATCCTACAACAGGAACTGTTGCATTTGGTAAAGTTCCATCATCGCCCAGCGGCATAACTACTGCGCTATCTATACTAAAATTACTATTACATATATACTACTATGTAGCTTTACTACGTTGCGAAAGATTATACGAACATTGTACATACAAGGGATCACCTTGTTTTATGATACCTGTTGCTATAAAATTCATAGAACCAGATGTATCGTTTCCATCTTTTACTATAGAATATGTAGCGGCACCATTTGCCAACTATTTTATTTCTAATATAGTCTCTATTGTTTCCCATGCAGATCCAATACGACCATCAAGATTTTCATCATTTACTATAAACTTTATATGAGCACTTCTTTCAGATCCGGTATTTTCCTCAAACGTTACCGGTATTATATCAAAGTTACTTCCGCCAAGCGCCTATCTTCTTTCAGGTGTTGCATCAAAACTTATCCACGAAGCATTGTCCATATTTACACAAGAAACATTTCCAGATACCTAATAGTAAGATTTTCCGTACGAAGATATATAAATAGAACTCAATGCATATGCATTAAACTCATACGATGGCCATTGGCTAGCATAATCTATATTCTACGATTTACCTACACGCATTCGTATAGTCTAGCTTTGCGAATCTATTGTATTCCATGCTTGGGCTAGTCCAATATTAGACGGTACAAAAGTAGAAGTTCCAGCTTCATTGTATACTCTGCCTGCTCGTGTTTTAGATTTAAAATAATCTTCAGAATACGCTTTGGCAACATTTCCTGCTGAAGATACACTACCCCATACAGATCCTATTCCTTCGGGCATTACATTAAAATGCAAATCCCACAAAGAACCATCTTGGCGATAATCTGCAAATCCATTAGGCAAATCATCAACTGCGTTTTTCAATGTAAGTGAACTACCGGTATTGTTTGTGCCTGATCCAGAAGGTATATAATTTTTAGGTCCAATTGTACCTATTACAAACGGAACAAAACCTTTTCCATTTCTATCCAAAATTCCATTTGTATTCTCAATACAAAGCTTGTACTTATAATCACCTACAATTTCTTCAGAATTTTGAATCAACTGAGTATAACCAATGTATTTTGGCTCTTTATACGTATTACTTCCTACAGTTACTGTATATAATTCATCTGTACGGAATATAAGGGCAGGTTCTGTCGTATATATGTTACAAGACACTTCTTTATTGGCAGGTGCCTATTCTATTGTAACAGTAATAAAGTTGCCATTATCCATTATATAATTCCCAGAAGAATCTTTAAACCTATATGTATCAACCCTAATATCATTCAATTCGTTTTCACCCCAACTGAATACCAGATTATTTGTTCCAGAAGGTATTGTAGTAATATTGCTACCATTTACAGTAACAGATGAAGATAACTAATTGCTTGTACCGCTTACCTTTTCTATAGTAAGTGTTCTATTCGTTTGTATTGTTAAATTTTTGCTTCCAGATGTATAAGGAACTGCCCAAAAGATCTTCTCAAGGTTGTGAGATATAGCCTCTTGCGCAAACTGACGGAATTTAAATATTACCTTTCTTCCATCTTCGTTTCTAACAGTTATAGTCCGTTCTTGTGCTTGGTCTGTAGTGTTTTTACCATCTGGCTTCAATGTAAATTTACCGCTTCCTACACTTCCAGAATTGTAAGATTTTGTTACATTTAAACTTGTCATATTTCAAAATTTTAATTATTCTACACCAACATTCCAAGTACAATTAGAAGTTACACTAAATTCTTGTGTGTCGATGTTGCCACTTGCAACCTCTATAGCATAAAGAGGATCTGTAGTTGTTATTCTAGTACTACCGTGATATACTTCAAACGGTGCCTATATTGCTGTAATTGTAACAATAACATCGCTGGTTACATTTGAAACAGTTATTGTTCCATCGTTGTTCAATGTACCACCTACAACATTCAGTGTATATCCAGTAGCAGCAATTACCTTCTGTTCAGTAGTGTAATTACTTCCATTTACTACAGATTTTGTATATCCATTTGTAATACCGTTGACATTCGGTCCTACACTAAATGTAATTGTTCTCTGTATAGCAGCAACAGATATATTTATATAAACAACCTTGGTGTTTGCGTTAGAACTTGCATCGGGTTTATATGTTACTGTAATTGTAGCATTACCAACACCAATAGCAGTAATCTGACCATTACCATTTACAGTTGCAACACTAGTATCACTAGAACTATATGTTACATGTCCACTAGTTGTAGGAAGTGAAACAGAACCATTAGTACCTGTACCACTAGTTGCAGATGCAGTAATATTAGTTGTGTTTCCAACAGTCAGACTTGTATTTGCTGCACTAGCTATAAAGTTATAATCAAGAGGTCGCTGCTGTATCGTGACAGATTTGTCGTAATTCGAATTATTATTGAATCTTACTGTTAGTGTAGAAGAAAGTGCTGTAGAACTAAGATTATCTCTCTTTGCAGTAATCGTTATAGTATTTCCGTTTACGCTATATGTAAAATTATTATCCGAATTTGCATTAACAATACTCCACGATCCAAACTGCGTAGATACTTCGCACGAAAGAGTCTCAGATGTACTAGAAGCGTTCCAATTAAAATCGCTGCCCTACAATACAAGTCTATTACTATCGGTATCTATGCTGGTCGTCACCTGTATTGTATAATTTCCAGTTACGTTAGTCAGTGTAATGGCTCCATTACTATATACTCCAGATTGTGTCACATTGTCTTTTTTAACAACTACGTTATCGATCTTGTAACCCAAATCTGCAACTATGTTTGCAGACCAGTTAGAGCCGTGCTTTACAAGCCATGAATTCTAACCATCTCCAATAGTACAGTGACTACCAGTAGCAGTAATGCTATAGGTATTAATATCTTCTACTGTATTAACGAATATTGTTCCAGTAATATTGCCTACAGATATAACACCGGTAGAAGGATTATACGCGGTTGATGTTATATTACTAACAGAAGTAGTTCCATTACTGTTTTTGCTCTACATCTGTACTACAACAGTATCAAAATAATGGTTTGTTTCTGGAGATATGGTATATGACCACGAACTTCCATAAAGACCAGCGGTTACTGTTTCATTAGGACTAATTGCAATTCCTTCTATAGTCTTTACGAAGACAGCTTTGAATTCTGGAGAACGACGCTGTACTACAGTTACGTTAGAATACTCTGTACCACCATGCTGCGTTGTGTCAAATGTAAGAGTTATTGTTTTATCTGTACTCGACGAATTAGCAGCATTCGGATATACAGTAACAGTATAAGAATTTGCAGCGGCTGATTCAGCTATTGAATCAGGATTCATCTGATTGATAGATGCTTCATAATATGCAGGACTATCAAACTACAAACCCATAGATGTCAACCACGATGCCGCATTATTCTATATCTGACTTACAATTGTTTCCGGATTTACATTCTTAACAGATATAGTACCATCCAAAGACGAATAGTATACACCAGTTTGAGGAGATTCTGGACAAACAATAGTAGCGAGTCCTACTCCACACTCAACTATCGGATACGAACCGTCGACAGCAGGTAAATTGTTCATTATTACCTGATGGGTTTGTCCATCATTAAGCAAAGAACTTGTTGCTACTGGCAAAGTACCAGACGATGCAGAACTTCCTGCAATACTGCTTACCGTAAATAAATTATTACTGTTCCCACTAACAGATACCTCTGGTTGAACAGAAGAAGTTATTACAATAGGTTTTGCGCTTGTAAGACCTGATTCGTAGTATTCAAAGTAAAGAGAATCCGGTTCTACATTAAGACTCTATGCAGCTATACCTGTAGCACTTATTGTAATATTTTTAGTAATATCCTATATAGTAATCTACCTAGTAGAAGCATCATATGTATATGGAACATGATTGTTACTCTGATCAATTACCTAAATATTGCTTATCTTAAACTGAGACTAAATAGAGAACGTTCCAGTAAATTCACCTCCATAATGAACATTCCACGGACCATTAGAACCACCGCTAGTCAGTGTACAGTTTGTACCACTAAACGTTACAGTCTTATCTGCAATAGTTGTAATTGTGATATATACATCGTCGGTAAGATTGTTTAAAGTAATGCGTTTACTATTATTTGCACCATAATCTACAACCTAAACTGGTATTGAACGACCACCCATTGTAGCAGTTATTTCATCTATTACATGTCCACTACTAGGTACAACAGTAGCATTCCAACTCTACGAACTAACCCAGAATTCGGTACTGTCTGCATTCTATACAGTAAAGTTACCACTATTCCAACTTACAGTTTGACGTTTTGAATCAAGATTTATTTCTATTTCGTGTTGTGTTCCTGTAGTGGTGTCTTTTAATTTAATTGTGTAACTAGTAGAATATGGTTCGCGATCAGCACGTGGATATCTAACGATAATATTATCACCAGATAAAGTTACGTTAAAATCGTCGTGTACAAAACTTGTATTTCCATCAGGATGTCCGTTGCTGCCACCTGTATTAATAGACCAAGTTGGATCTATTATAAAATTATGAGGAGCACCAGATGGTGTAATAGTTATATTTTTGGTTACAGTTTCACCGTTTCCAATCGATATAGTAGACGGACTAATTGCTGAAACTGAAGGAGCTCCAAGCTGCGTAAACGTTACATACTTTATACGATCCTGTTCAGGGATTGCCTACGAAACCTAGTTCTCAACCTTTATCTTATGAGCTATAGCATTGTGACTATAGTTAAACTCTGCGGCAGCGATTGTAAACGAGCCATTGCCGCTGCCAGATCCATTATTTATGACTGTATTCATAATTATTATTGTTCAGCTACAGTCCAGTTCGCATTAGATCTTACTGTTACAGACTGTGCACTAGTGTTGTTATATTCAACCTCTATTGACAAAGGAGTTACAGTAAATTCATGCTGAGAAGAAGTAGCGGTTATTACTATGTTACCAGAAACGTTAGGAATGCTAAGAGAACCGTTGCTATAGGTATATGCCGAAGCAGCAAGCGTGGTTCCACCCATTATTACAGTTATAGAAGAAGGAACATCATAGCCAGAATCAGCAGTAATTGTCGCAGTATAAGTAGCACCCTCAGATGTATTGCCGGCACCGTTTATAATACAGTGCGTTGCATTCTTAGTAACAGTATAGCCATTTGCACCAACGGTAACAGTAATCGTAGTAGTCTTACCACTTACAGTATCTGTAATCTTTACACGTGCAGTACCAATACCAGTACCAGTTACAACACCAGAAGGACTTACAGTTGCAATAGCTGCACCCTCTATAACTTCATAAGTGAGATCATACAGAGCATCGTTAGGAGTAACGGTTACATGAATCTGCTCCTGCTGACCGTTATTGATGCTTACGTCATTTGCGCTAAGCGAAGAAACGGCCTTCCTACCTTTCTGTATAAAGGTAACGTCCTGATACCGACCATCAGCGTTTGTTACTCGTACAGTACTTGTGATATAGCCTATGGTATTATTTGGTGTCTTTGCAGAGATGGTAAACGAACCATTGTTGCTACCACTGTCTTTACTAATATTAATATTTCCCATATTGATTAAATTTCTTCAACAGACCATGTTGTACTTGATGTAACGTTAACTTGTTTCTCTACGCCATCCTCATTCCACTGTACCTAAAAACTAGTGGGGTTGACACTGAACTCAGTAGGAACATTGTGAATTTCATCACAGCACTCCTCAAGTTCTCTAACTCTCTATTCCAAGCTATTTATAAGCTCTCTAAGGGCATCACACTCACAATCTGAAGAGCTACCGCCCTGACTAGCACTATTAGTATCAACATCGATAACAATATCTCCGCTCAAACCATTGCTGCTGTCTACAAGAGTAAATACATCAGGATAGTCTATTGTATATGTATGTAAATCGCAATGACCCCAGCCAGATTCATATACGCTTAACACTATTACTAATTTATATGTACCACAAGCAATCTGAGCATGGGCTGGGAAATAAACCTGAATTCTGTTCTTCTCAGGGAGAACTTTAGAAGCTGCCTGATAAGTATAAATAGAATTCATGAATGCCATGTCTACACAGTGATTGTGTGAGTGATGACAACATGCATGATCTGCACAATGCCAAGGATGACCGTAATTAGGTCTTAGCGGTCCCTCACCAAATGCCGGATTAACGGGGATGTGTACCCTGTGCGGCAGATGATGATATTTGTGTCTATAACAATCACAATCGCAAGGAAACCAAGGTTCTGTATACTACTGCATTGATGTGTTAATCAAGAATGCACGCAGCTACTTGATATTACTCTAATCGTAATCCTTAGGACCTTTAATTGTCAAGTTTAGACGAATGTCATTTCCTATTCTTACGTTCATGTTGTTTAAAATTTAATCAACTTGGCGGGCATTATACCCGCCTTGTTGATAGTTTATATTAAGCCTGATAGTTCTCAGGATTATAAGCTTCGCTATTGTCAATTTTTACAACACACTTCTGACGATTTGCAATCATGCTGTTGATAATACCAACAATACCGCCGGCAATAGTATCTGCACTAACGGGTTCACCATCTTCTGTGGCGTAGATTTCAACAGTCTGCTTCGTCTTACGGAAAATGTCGTCGGCAGCGCGATACATATTTTCAAACTCGAGAGTAATACCATCATACTTGCTGTTGATGTCTGCAACAATGGCGGGTTTGGGATCAAACCAGCAGCAACGATGCAGCAGTCCCTCATAGCCCTGAGCGTCACGCTCACGATCACGAACGAGCTTAGCGCTAGCGGGATACTGAATACCGACTTCCTTAGAAATCTCACCGATAGCATACTTGTTCGTAGAAGCGAAACCAGGAGCCTTAGGATCAGAGAACCAGCAGTTAGCGTTGAAGCGAACCTTGTTTGCTACATTGTATGTCTCGTTGCTGTTATCATCATCGTAAGGCATAGCCTCAAGAATCAGACTAGCACCATTAACACTTGCATAAACACGAGCACGACGGATCTGACGAGAAATAGTCTCTGCAAGACCTGCGGCAATCTCAACACCGGTATCACCAGGCTTCGTAACGTAGTCATAAGACTCACTCCACTTGCGATAACGAGTGGGGAGATCCTTGAACGTCAGACGAAGAACTACGGGGATTCCACCAGATGCCAGGAGATCAGAGGTCTCAACATCAATATTACTAAAGTCAATAGTAACTTTATCCTCTGTATCATCAGTATAAGTAAGGATAGACATAGACTTAATGTCAGCTACCTTAATCTCATTAGACCACTTTACAGTAGGAATATACAGGGTTTTACCCAGTGTCTTATCAAATTTTGTATAATAACTGTCCTTAATAACACCAATCTTGAAAGTATCAACATCAGCGTTAGGAACATAAATGTCGGTAATCGGAGAACCGTCCTGCATAGCAGGATCACAGTTCATGAACACAAATTTACCAACAAGCTATTTGAGAGCATCTTTGCTCTGCTTGCCCTCGAGATCACTCGAAGTAGCAAGACTTGCGCCGTTCTTATTAGAAACGAGCACTGTATTTACATATGTAATCATAAATTAAATTAATTTTTTCTACTCACCCTATACACAAGGCTAGACCTAACTAGCTGGGCTTTCCACGTTAAAATTATTTTTTATTAAGGTTATCCTATTACTGGACGAACTATCGTGTCGAAACAGAGATTTTTATTTGTTTGGAATAAGTGTTGAACCTAAGACTCCACGTACCAATTCACCAATATAACGTTGAGAAAAACGTCCTCTATCATTAACGTCAGAACCCATATAACGTCCGCCAAAAATATTGGGATCATAATTTATATAAAAATATCTATGATTATATTCAGGTTCACCGTATTCTTCAGAATAATCATTAAATTCAGAAGAAATGTTAGAAGTAAGATAAACACCCTCTGGGCCATAAGCACGACCTTCAGTCCCCTCAAAAATACTTCCTCCAACAGGAAAGAATAATACTTTAGAACTATCGGTTTTATCGGTACATATAATGCCACTGATTCCACTATTTTGGTAATCATTTGTCCATTCAATGTTTACAGCATCAAGAAGAGTTGTAAAATCTTCTTCGGTCGGCATACGCCAAGTACCTCCCATATTTACTCTTGCTGCATCATCTTCAAGATCAAGAACGGTTTTACCATCAATAGAGTTATATTTAGTCATGGTTACCGTTTCGTTAAACTCTAAATCATCACGGTCAGTAAACTTATAGTCATCCCAAATGAAATCACGTTCTCCCTCTGAATAACCATAAACATCTCCATAAGAAAAATACAAGCCCTTATCAGTAATCGAACTTGCACCAACGTTCATCGTTGCCCATTTAATACCTCCAATCTCAACATAATCGTGCCCGTTAGCATCTTCTATTTTAATAAACATATCTTTTACCGGACGAACCGGGTAGCCGTACTCACGGCTGCTATTGTACACGCTCCTGCTACCATTGTAAAAGCCCAAGTAGTAAGCGCTACCACTACCATCAGGAGAAGAACCCCAACAGTAACCGAAATTGACTACACTGTTCTGGCTACCATTGCTCCAGCGGCCAGCAGCAGGAAAGAATACATAATTACCGTTGGTGGCTGTGAATTTACCACCGTTAACACCATTAATGGTAGTCCACTGATAAGTAGTATTATTAATTAGTTCTTGCATTTGCGTTTTCGTTGGCATGTGCCATTTACCGCCCCATACTACAGCTGCAGTATCATTAGAAGGATCAAGTGGATTTTCAGTACCAGTATATATAGAGTCAGAACTATTGTACTATCTAGCACCTTTACCGTACATATAATAGTTACCATAGTCAGTTTCACTACTAGCACCTACATTCATAGTAGCCCACAATGTTCCACTAGGTAATCCTAAATCTACATAAGGAACGTGTTTACTAAAATCATATGGAGAATAGTGTACAACCATGTCGTCTTTAGTTAGAGCAACGTGCGGATTATCAAGTTCCTCTTCAACAGATAAGTATTCTGCTGTTGTCGTAAAATTATTAATAAATTTATACATAATTATATAAGTTAAGATTGTAATTTACTAGCAACAGGCCGAACACTGTGTCCATAATACCTTTTTGCCTAACCATTAAAATTATATGAAGATGCACTCGAGAACTACAGTCTACGTCCGTTACTCCAATCAGTATCAGAAACAGTAGAAGACCAATAAACACCCATTTTATTGTAATCGTTTAATTTATTAGTAGCTCCACTAGCTACACAATGTCCTGCGGCAGGAAAAAACAATGTTTTAGAGCTATCCGTTTTAGATGTCAATAATAAACCTTTTATTCCAGATCCGTTGTAACTGGTTTCCCATGATTTGTTTGTTGCATTATTTAACTCTAAAAACTAATCCCTGGTAGGCATGTGCCATAAACCTCCCCATTTCTATACTGCTGCATCGTCTATATCCTCTAACTAAACAAGCTAGTCAGTACTATAATATTTAGTCAACGTAGGTGTTGAGCTTGTACTATATACATAGTCTTCCCAATTAAAATGACTACCCTAGGTAGTATCATCAGGAGTATAACCAACGGCATCACCCCACGCAAAGTATAGTCCAGCATCTTCTTCTTGTTCTGCTCCAACGTTCATTGTTGCCCAAAGAGTACCACTCTGTAAACCGAAGTCTACATATTCGTGACCACCATACGGATCATAATCATTTTCATATAGATAATTAACCGTATAATTCTCTCTGACCAATGTTACGTTAGGATAATCTAGCTATACTTTGTCATTGATATACTCCTGTATTGTCTAAAAATCTGTAATATTTTTATACATTATTCTTGAGTATTTATTTCTGCAGAAATAGTTTTATATCGTTCATCACCTATGTTTTCTAAATACATTTGCGCTGCAATTTTAACTATCTCGTAAATGATTATATCTTCGAAATCCTAATAATCATCATAGGGGTTATCCAAGGTTATTTCTTTCGGTTTTCTAAGATAACCTAATGTATACTAGTATATCTTGTAATTTTTATCTGTCAATAATGTACAACCATTTGAATTACGAATCCTCAAAGGTCTAGCTCTTTTGTATCGATAATGAAAGTCTGTTAAGTTGTTTGTTATACGATACATAAAACTATCTTGAGTACATTCGAACGCACACGTATCCATTTGATTATTTCCGTTGTTGTCAGATATAACAACATCTTCGTTTAATGCGAATAAGAAATCTTCTGGATATGTTATTGTGTATTCATCATAACTCGGTTGCACATTAGAATATCTCATCTAACCTTCTGAATATTTCTTTGTAATAAGTAGTTTGACAAGATCTGCTCTGCGCTTTTCTGTCTACTCATATCCTATATTTTTGACATAATCACCAACAAATCTCTATTTCGTAAACTTACTTACTGCCTAGTTTAACCAGAACAAAGAATCATCTGTAGAAGGTTTCTCAATAGCATCATCTATCTTATTTATTTCGATTTCAAATGCTTCTAATATCTTTATATTCTTCATTGCTGTTCCTCCTACTATCTTTGTCTACGTTGTTTGTTATCGTTTTGTGCAAGCTTAAACTTGTAGTTCTATACATATAATTCGATTGCACCTTGTATTAACTCATCAAAACAACTAAATGGTAATTCACAGTAACTATGTACAGCACCTTCAGACATATCATCATCATTGTACTTCATTACGTTAAATGCGTACGGTTGACAATAGTATACTAAATCAAGTGCTACAATGTTTGTATAACTATCGTGTATTACTTTTATATAAGGACTATTTATGTCTGTACTCTCTAACACAATCAATGGATTTCTCAGTATACCTTTTTGATTGTAGAATGTTCCTACAACATCCTATACATCGTCTTGTTTAATTGAAATGTTCGGTGTATGTTGTAATGTAGACAACTTATCCTAGCTCTTATAGTTCTTGTTGATTATACTGTTACTGCGTATATAAAGAAAATAATCAGATGGTATATCAAATATAGAAGTCCTTTCGTCGGCATCTATATTCTTTGCGTTGACTCCTATTGTTTTATGTCTTACTAAAGTTTTAACGGAGTCAGCAAGTTTCTTAGCACCACTAGTACCTCTATCTAATTGACTACCCATAAGGTACAAGTCTTTGACGTATTTCGTCTAATACTCGCTAAGAAACGAATAAATCGTATCTGTATCGAGTTTGAGTTTATTTCTAAACTCTGGATGTATCTCATACAGCCTACGTTCAAATTCTATTCCTAATTGTCTTGTCTATTGTAATGTCATGCTTCAAGAGATCTAGTGTTAATTTTTGAATTAAGTCTTGGAGATTCTACTACTTCAGTTGCCATAAGTACAGCTAAACTAATTAACTCTTCAGCAACAGTATCTGACAACTCAAATTCAGTAGATCCAAAATCGTACGACGAATCTGTTATTCCATCGCCGATTGCAAACTTCTTAGGTTTCTTTATAAAAGTAAGCTTAAAAGACATCGAACCAGGTGATGTATAGTGTTCATACGAATCAACAAGTAAATGTATCTTATCTCCATCTATATATATTACAGGATGATCTATCCACGGCATGTTAGTAGAAGTAGCCATAAAGTTGGCTGCATCTTCGTGTGATACAAGACGTACTTGTTGTATTGTATGATTCTGTTTATCTATACTAGAAGGTTTCTTTCTCAGACTTACTACGCCTGATACGTAATACATAAACTCATCTGTTGGTATGCTGTATACATACTCGTTGCTGATGAAATCACTATGTATTGCATCATACAAAACCTTACTGGTTATTAACGGACGTATATCTTCTATTGCTTTTATATCTTCTTCAAAACCCGATCTTCTAGGATTATTCCCAGTAATCTTCTATGCTATTATAGCATCGTAAGCCCTATCTAAGATAGTGGCTACTTCATATTCTGTAAGCGACGGATATGACGAAGTAATGTTAGCCTTGTCATATTCAATCAAAAATTTAGTATAAATATTACTGTGCGCCCTACGTCGCTTAATTTATTACTTATTTTCTATCTGGTTGATAATCGACAGCTTCAGGTCTTGG
>ERZ809504.22-NODE-22-length-23871-cov-5.113159_pt1 | contig 23871 bp, 38 predicted proteins | sample MGYA00521273_ERZ809504 | MGnify/ENA primary metagenome ERZ809504 (study PRJEB31581, sample SAMEA3312979) | metagenome | study: EMG produced TPA metagenomics assembly of the PRJEB8939 data set (Metagenomic analyses of Rumen microbiomes reveals...
GTAGTTGTATATATCAAGGTTAGTTGTCCACGGGTTAAGCCCTATAATGGCAGCAGCATCTGAGCCGCCTATCCCTTTCCGTCCTTCAAGCCATCCTTTCCTGCTTCTGTAGGTCACCATCTTGATCTTACAATCCGCCATACATTCCCCCGTCTTCCTTGTTTAGCTTTGATGCTCCCCAAATAGCCAGGGCGAATACTGCAAGGCTAACTCCTGCTATAATGAATCCGGTCTTTTCACTTATGGCGTTGCAGTCGATAGCTCCAAAAGCTCCAAGCAATGCCCCGAAAGCTGCTATGATACCAATAAGGCAGATTCCTGCTAATATATCCTTCATGATTCTTCCTCCTTCTGGTTCAGTCCGTCCCTCAAGCTCTCCGCGTCTTCCATCTTTTGATAAAAGATGTTTTTATAACACTTTGTGTAGTCTGGGTTTTTCCCTACAAAGTAGCGAACACCCTCGGCTGTATAGATAGAAAACACCCGCCATCTTTCTCCGCTCATCCGTAAACCTCCTTTCTTTCTGCTAATTTGTCAAGGAACTTGTCGAGCTTCTTCTCGTCCACCCACCACGTTCCTCCTTCCCTCTTCTGAAAGAACGGGCTCCCCTTCATGTGGCAGAACTGCCTGATCGTGCTATATGGGAATCCTCTTTCCTTGAGTGCATTCGCTTTGATGATGTTGTCCATGCGCCCTCCTTTCCGTTGACTTTAGTCGCTTTTTTGTTGCTTTTTTCTTTTCTCTGTCGCCTTGTGTGCTACTTGTTGGGTAAAAAAAATTCGCGGGATATCCGTAGGAGATAAATTGTATCTTTCCGCTATCGTTTCAATGTCTTTCGTAGAAAAAAACGCCTTACCATTAATTTTGTTTGAAAGTGTTGTTGGTGCCATATGTAGCACGGCGGCAAGGTCTGACTGGCGATCCCCAAACAAAGTAATTACAGCTTTTAATTCCTGCTTGTTTACCATTTCTTCCTCCTTTCTCAAATAGTCGCCCTACATGCTATAATATATATCATCAGTTGACTTTTGTCAACTACTTTTTAATATATTTCTATATTTTTTATTTGTGTACTTGATTTTTTTTCATTTTAGGACTAAAATGTTTGTTGTATCATGTCGATATTATTAGTGAAAGGAGGTGTCTCTTATGAGTAAAATTATGGGTCAACGTATACACGACAAGCGGGAAGAATATAGGTTGACGCAGGAAGAGCTCGCGTTTAAGCTGGGCGTTTCCAAACAAACTATATCAAAATGGGAAAAAGGACTTGTAAAAAATATTGATAGAGATTATATCGCTAGAATGGCAGGAATATTCCATTGTGATGTTGATTGGCTTATGCATATGGACGGATCTCCAAAAGTTACAGTTACCTATGAAGCACCCGAACGTGAGCCTGTGACTGCCGTAGTAAACAAAGAACCTATTATGGGACCGGCAAGTCTCCGGGCCCAGCTCTATAAAGTAGCGGTTGATGTCAAACCTGAAAATCTCGAGGCAGCTATTGAAATATTAAAATCTTTGACTTGAGGAGGTGCTTGCATATGAACGAAAAGCAATTTCGCAAAAAAAAGTTTTGGTGTACTGTGGTTGCTATAGCTTTTACACTTTCCCTTGTTGTGTTCTTCTCTATCCTGTTCACAAAATGGATGAGGGATGGGGAAGAAAAACAATTTCAGGATGCACTCTTAAATGTGAAAGCGAACTTTTTGAATAACCATCAAAAAATGCACTATTCTATCGATACCTACGGGCATACAGTGAATATTAAGCTTTGGCAAGAAGGGCTTACAGATGTATCAAAGCAAGCATATAACAACAATAACGAAGCCTGGGATGCGTGGGATGATATAAAATCTTCTATGTCAGATCTAGCGCATTCATTGTACAAAGAATTTATTCTTGTGGATGATGCCGTGGTTTATTTGCATATTGTAAACGAAAACAATACTGATAGGGATTTGTTAGTTTATAAAAATAAATATATGTGTTACGATGTTGTAACCGGGATAGGAGGTTGACTATGGCAAAATTTACCAAACAAAAAGATGGGCGTTACCGTACTATGATACGCATCGGATATACTCCGGAAGGTAAGCCCCTGAATAAATACTTCTCCGGAAGGACTATAAAGGAGCTTGAGGAAAAAATACTTGAAGCAAAAAACAATATAAATAGCGGCCTGATTGTGAATGATGATACTCCGTTCGGGCGGTATGCTGATAAATGGATAAATGTGTATAAAGGAACTACTTCCATCCAAACCCAGAACATGTATAAAAACGCTGTCCGCCATTGCTCCGATCTGTACTCCGTCCCGGTCAAAAAAATAACCAGCTCTGCAATCCAGGAATTGATAAATAACAACTCCGACCATCCCCGGATCTGTGAAGTAATGCTCCTGACTTTGAAGCAGATATTTAAGCGGGCGCAGGGTGACGGGCTCATACTGAAAAATCCCTGTATTGATATCAAGCTGCCCCGGCATATCAAAAACGAAAAAAGGGCGCTTACGGAAGAAGAAAAGCAGAAGCTCCGGTCTGCTGTCCTTCCGAATCAGGACCGCCTGCTTTTGCTCCTTCTCTATGGTACCGGGTGCAGGCCTGCCGAAGCTTACGCGCTTACAAAGTCGGACTTCGATTTCAAGAACGGGACTATCTCGATTTCTAAAAGCGTACAGTTTGACAATAACTCCGTTTATTCTGTTTCCGCTCCTAAAACAAACTCCTCTATACGCTCTGTGATCGTCTCAGAGCCGATTCTAAAGGGGTTAAGGCATCTAGTCGATAAAATCCCCACCGATAATGTTTTAGGCGGCAAAACGGGCGAGATAATGAACAAAACGAAGTACAGGACGATGTTCAATCATATTCTTGAAAAAGCGGGCCTGAAAGGTTCCGGGATATCGCAGTATACTTTCCGGCATAACTTTGTAACCGAATGTTATTACAACGATGTCTCCCTCAAGGAATGCCAGAGGCAGATGGGGCACAAAGACTATAAAATGATCCTGAATGTATATAGCCATCTGGATGAGCAGCGCGAAAATACCCGGGCGAAGTTATCGGGCATGATGATGTGAAAAAAGGCAGGGATTTTTCTCCCTGCCTCTTCTATTTTTTCGGCAAGATTTCCGGCAATACGGCAATACGGCGGCAATACAAAAACAAGCAAATCCGAGCAAAAACAAGCAAATCCGAGCAAGTAAAAAAATACCCCGAAAACCTTGATTTTACTAGGTTTCCGAGGTATTTACTTGTTTGAGCCACTCGGGACTCGAACCCGAGACAACTTGATTAAAAGTCAAGTGCTAATCGTTGTATTTCCTTATGTTTCAGTATGCTTCGGCAATATCTCGGCAATACCTAAAACAACAAATACAGACAAATATAAACACAAAATGCCCTGATGTGCTATATTAGCATTTATCACTTTTTTTGTCAACTTCCCGTTTGTCCCCTGTCCGTTCTTCTTCATCTATAGCGCCCCAAAGCTTCCGCTCCATCCGGACGGGATCCATCTCCCAGGATGCCTCTAGCGCTATAATCAATGTGTCCCTCATCATCTGCGCCTCTCTGGGTAATCGTCGAATCTTGATTCGCTGGAATATCTTCCCATTGAATCCCTGTCCGCATATGTGCCGCGCCCTCTTGCGTAAGACATAGCATCGTGATGATAACCGTCATCTTCTGCATAGCCTTCCATCGCGTCGATGGTTTTCAGGCTTTTCAAAGTATGCGCCATCTTGTCGAGCATTTCCAAAGAAGGGCCGCTTAAATCCTTCCGGGATATTTCGTCAATTTCTCTTTCTAGCTTCTTCTCTAGCATTGTATATTTACCCATGTTCTATCTCCTTTCATGCGATTCTATTTATAACAAGGTTTGCGTTCTGGACTTCAATAACTGGAGCCGGTGTTGCTGCCGGATCGTCCTGTCCGCTGACATATTCGACTGATAACGAGAAGCAGCAGCCTTTAGGTACCTTTATGATTGCGGTCGAAGTTACGTTTCCGTATTCGTCTGCCGCTGCGGGTACGAAGAGCGCTCTTGATGTCAGTCTCGGTTCTCCATTTACTGTCACTGCTACAGCTATCGGTCCGACGGTTCCGTCTTCAGGAATTGCTATATTTCCGTTGAAAGTCACCTGATATGTCGCGAAGCACTGGCCGTTAGTGATTCCGCGCAGAATAAAAATCCCTGTCTCGTCCTCATGATATACATATCCTTTTGTGCAAGGGATAGAAGCGTTAAAAATGATCGGCGCATTGAGTGCTACGTTCTGCACCGGATTTGCTAAATATTCTGCTGCCATGTCCGTCCCTCCTTATGCTCCACATCCACAGCCGCAGCCAGAGTTCTGGTTACACTGGAAAATCGGGGTGCGTCCATATACGGGGGTTGTGGGCACTGGACAACTATTGAGGCGGTTATACAACTGATCTACCTCATTTGAGAAGCCCTGGGCTATAAATGCGTTCTGTGCTGTCTGTGATTCTCTCAGTGTTGCCATGTTGAGCTGACTTCTGAGGTTGTCATTTTCGCGCTTGTATCCGTCTAACTCTAAAGCGCAGAGCTTGTCGAGAATCATCTGGCTGTTCTTATTCTGGCTGTCGATGATATCTCTTGTATTGTTTGCCTCAGCGAATCTTGTAGCGTTGCCCTCGTTTTGCACGATGTTCTGTGTCTGGCAGGTTGCAAGCCTGTTATCGCAGCAACACTGTGCAAGCTGACTTGATAAGCCGGTGATTGCCTGAGTGTTTGCCGTCTGGGCTGCGAAGCTTCTCTCAAGGTCTGCGATCTGATTTCCGTACATTTGTGCAGCGATTGCGTTCTGTGCTCCGTTAATGCTTGCGTTTACTCCTGCAAAGCCTCCGCAGAGTGCTGTCTGTACGTCACCGAATCCGCTTGTGATGCTGCTCTGAATACCCTGAATGTTTCCATTGATCATCTGATCACGGAATCCGCCGTTGATGTTCTGGCTGTTGTTAAGCCAAGGATATAAACCGAAGCCGCCGTCCATCATAGCTGCGCCCATTCCGCCGAAGCCGCCAAAGCCTCCCCATCCTCCGTTAAAACAGAGAAGCAGAAGGATAAGCCACCAGCCATCGCCTCCGAAGCCACCGAATCCGCCCATATTGCCACCACCGTACATGGGAGCTACGGGCATAACCATGTTGTTCTGATCTGTTAATGCCATTTTGTTTTCCTCCTATAAGATTTTTTAGGTTAGGGGCTGCCATTCCTTCTTTGACAGTCCGTTATATAAAGCGTTGCCGCTTTAATTCTGATTAAAAAACGGTTTAAATTGTGGGTCCCTGCTTTGTTTCATTTTCGAATTAAGCTCGCCCTGGGTTATCTGGTTTGTGTCTAAAAGATACTGTGCTATCTCCTGTCCGTTTTTTGTGCTCTGAAGCTCCGGCGGAATATTAAATCTTTTTGAGATGATCGCCATCGGGTTTGCTCGTGCCTGCATTATTGCCTGAAAAATGTTCATGCTCCCAGCTCCTTCCTCAGTCTTTCGACTGTCTCCCTGATATGCTCTATTTCGTCACAGATTGCCCCATATTCGGCTTTTGTGACATAATTTGATAATTTGTCCGTTTCTTCCTTCAAAGGGGCGGATTCTGCCCTCTGCGTGCTCTGTGGCGTGCGTTTTTTTATCTCGTACACTTCAAAGGTGGGCGAATCAAGTTGTCCCATGCCGAGCCTCTTAATATAAATATATGGCAGGTTTTCATCCTTGAACGTGACCGAAGTCCCTCTCTGTATCGGATAGTTGCGCGCATCCTCTTCGCTGGGTATCGGTACAAAGTCACCACCCTGTGCTACCGGAGGAGGCGGCGCCTGCGCTGCATAGCCTGGGTTGTAGTTTGGATTGAAGTTGTAGTTCTGAAAATATGGGTTATAGTATGCCATCTTCTTTCCTCCAGTATACAATCGGGACCTCGTCTCCGCAGTCCCATGTGTCGTGATAGTTGCCGTCTTTGACCGCTACGACGTGGGAGCCTGTGCCAACTACGAACGTCCCCGCCGGATGGTCTATACAGAACTCCCTTATCGAGTAGCAGTCCGGGCATGTGTCCGGGATGCCCTTCCGCTTAAAACCAAAATCTTTTAATACTGCGCCCCATACCGAATCGGCATTAGGCAGGTTCTTCATCATAAATCCGTAATCGGTCAAAATATCATAGGCGAGGTCCCAGCTGATGCCGTTCGCTAATGCTACCGCACGGACTGCACAATCGCCCACTATTGCCTTTTTGGGGTTTGGGTTGGTATAAATATATCCCATATGCTTTTCCCCCTCTCTATGGGCTTATTATCGCATAAAAAAAGAACCCCGGATTGCAAGGTTCTTTTATAAAATATAGCTTTATTTTGTAAATTTTCTGCGGAAAATCCGCGAAAAAAATGTTGAAAAACTGTTTTTCCTGTCCTGCTTCTCGTCCCAAAATTCCACGTCGTTGTCCGTTATGGCAGCAGTTACAAATGGCAGCTTTGATATTAGCGTCTTACCATCCCCAAACTTAAAGCGCGGAATGCTTACATCGTTGTCCGTCCTGTAGTCCGTTACCGCATACCATTTATTTTTAACGGATACTTTGTCCTCCATCTCCGCCCACTCTTTTGTTGTGTGGCTTTCCGGTATTAAAGGGCAATCTTTACAAAAATCATGGCACATACTGTCAAACCTCCCAATCCAAAACCTTTGTGATTTTAGTCCGCACTCTTCGCATAACCACCGATATTGTACTCTCCGACACGTTCAGCTCCATCGCTAGTTGAATGTTTGTCCTGTCTTTTGCTTTCAATTCGAAGCATCGCCTCTCGATATCGGTAAAGTTGCATTCTTTCCGGAACTTCTCGAGCTCTCTTGTAGTAAAATCGCATATCTTCATTGAGCCTTCCTTTCTTTCTCAAGGTCATCTATCCTATGATTTGCCACAGAGATTTTTTCTTCAATTACCGGCATACGCCTTGCGAAGTTGTTGTGCTCCCGGACTTCCCTTGTCAGTTCCTCAATCTTCGTATCTGTCACCGCCTGCGCCTTTTCAAGTTCTGCTTTTATCTTTGATTGCTGAAGTTCCATCTGGTGCAGCATCTTGTCGTTGTTTGCCCTGTTGGTCAGGATCACGGCTACAAGGGAGCCCACGGCGGTGATAAATGTCGCCACAAGTCCTATCCAATCCATCCGTCATCCCTCCAGTGCTCTTCTTGTTGCCGGTCCGCAGATTCCATCAACCTCTAGCCCTTTTTTTGTTTGAAAATCCTTAATGCACTCGACTGTGCCCTTTCCGCACTCCCCGTCGATGCCTCCGCAGTCGTCAATCTTTGCCTGATAGCCTTCTTTACAGAGCTCGTACTGTACCCATTGAACTCCCTCACCTTTTGATATATAGTTCTTGCATCCTTCTTTTTTTGCGTTGGCTTCTGATGTAACATTTGAGGCGGGTTTTGCGAACGGGTTAGTCCGTGGCATTCCCTCGACAACTATAGCGGTGTGCCCTTTTGTTTTTGTCACTATAATGTCCCCATCATACAGGGTTACTCCCTTTTTGTATGATATAGGCTTCTCAAAAAGTCCGGTTTTGTCCAAAACTTCGACCTCGTTTCCAGTGTAGAAGTCCGGGATCTTTTTTCCTGATGCTTCCTCCGTTACTTCCTTGACCAAAGAGGAGCAGTCACAGTTTGCCGGTTCCTTTGTGTCTATCCCGTGTTTGTAGATGCTTTCCCGGTCGTTCTGTGAATAGCCTAAATTTATGTTGTTGCAGGCTACCTTCATCAAAGCGGCCATCGTCTTTGCGAGCTGCTTCTTTTTCGGTCTTAAGATGTACCAGCCTTTTTTGTTCATATAAAATTCCTGAAGCTTGACCTCTCCGGAGTAGTCGTCTGTTTTCTTCTGGAGCTGGTCTCCGGGTTTTCCCCCGTTTGCCCTGCCGTTCTCATCGTGTACGGCATTACCGAGAATCACCTTCATCCGCTTTTTCCTCCTTCTCTTCTTTCTTTCCGACCTGGGTACCGAAATAGAAAGATATTATCATCGTATAAATGGTCAGGTACTGATCGGGCTTCACTGCCTGGGTTATCCCCAGGTAGAGAAAGCCCCCGGTCAATACGAAGGTTACGATGCTTTTTACGTCTATAAGCTTTGCCAGTTTCTTCAGCATGTCGGTCCCCTCATTTTTTAATATATAATTGTAATATTCATATACCCTATGGATGATATTATTAAATTGCCAGCTGCTTCGGCTGAGTCAAATTGTACCGATGAGATTCCATCAAGCCCAGTTTTGTGTATCCATACTGCTTCTCCAGGAGTTCCATATATTTTAAATATTCCAAAACCAGAATAACTTGATGAGGAATTACTTCTTTGCATTGCCATTATAAAGAAAACTTTTCCTCCAGATGTTGTGCGCTTTATCGGCAATGTAAGTGTAGTCGGACTGCTTCCTGTTGTTGCTCTAATAATTTCAGCCTTTGTAGGAATGTCGCCTGTTGCTCCTAATTGCCAATATGTTGTATTTGTCGGCAGGGTATTCACCGGCACTGCTTGTTTTGCAATATATAAACTTCCATTATATGTTACTGCATCTAAAACCTCATAAGTTGCAGAGCTGCTCCAATCTCCTTTCATCACCATTCCTACTTTTCCGATTAAAGTTGCCATTTTTCTTTCCTCCTATTTGTCTAAATTGGTGTAACGTAAAGCTTACCCTCTGATAAGCTAAAATTGTATCGATTGCTGACTGCTGCGTCATAGTACAGCTTGCCGTTCTGATAAATGAATGTTCCTATCCCCATTGTGTTTATTATGTTTGTGACTGCGTCCTCTGCCCTTTCCGCGCCTTGCACGCTCTGTTCTGCGTACCACTTCGCGTTGTTCGCGTGCTGGGGCTGTGAGCTGTCGACCGGGACCCCATTTCTTTCTCCTACTGCCCACGCTTCGGATGTTTCCGAGTAGTCCTGTAAGGTCGCCCAAATCTGCCCGATTGTGTCCGAGTAGCTGTTCGCGTGCTCGTTCAATCCGTCCATCGTGTCGGCTATAACTTCAAACTGGAAGCTTGCGGTTGATATCCTCTGCGTTGTGCTGTCTTTCAATTTCAGGTCGCATATGCCGACGCCCGGGGTGTCGAGCTCGTTGCCCTGGAAGGTATAGGTATATTTACTTCCCGATACTGATATCGAGGTAGATTCCACCGCCCCGACTGCCTTCCTGAATACTATCTGCGGCGTTGTTCCGGTCACATCAAAGTCCATAACCTCAATCTCTATCTGAAAGCCAAAGTCTCCCTGCTTCCAAACTAGCCCGGTCAGGACTGTCGAGGACTGGTTCATGCTCACCTGAACGTGATATTTTTGGTTCATGCCTGTCTCCTTTCGTCAATGTATTTTTCAAGCTTTGCAAGCCTTGATTCTAGCGTCCTTTGCTCCATTTCCAAAGTCTCGACCTTTGCCGTGAGTTTTTGGATAATTTCCGTTTGAACTGCTATTATTTCCTCGTATCTCAGGTAGTAGTTTCCTTCCGGATCCTTAACGACTGCCGCTATGTCCTTACTTGTCAGCCCTGCCTTCTCTGCTGCCTCTTCTACTTCCTGCGCTATAAATCCGACATGCTTCCGCCCTGATTCCCCATCCTTGAACTTATATGTAACCGGGTTTAGGTTGTTGAAAAACTCCTCATATCTCCAGTCAAGTGGGCTTATATCCTCTTTTTTGTTCCTATCTGATGTGACCGCGGTCCCGTTAACATAAATGTTCTGGCCGTATATGTTTTTATACTGCTTGTTGGATGTTCCGAGGCTCACCGCGTTTGTGGTGTCCGGAATTATGTTATGGCTTGAATCATATGAAATGTCTCTTGTCCCGTCGCTCCATGATGTGAGGTATAGGTTGCGGAACTTATAAGAAGAACTTCCCAAGTCGAACTTGTTGTTGTGCGAGGGCTCTAGCTTCTCGTATTGTGTCGAAGCGCCCGCCGCTACTATTGAAAGCTTCAAAGTATAATTTGTATTCCCGTACTTCGTGAGTAGCTGGTCTACTGTTATCCCGGATATATCTATCTCCGTCCCGTTCAGGTAGAACTTTTTAGCATAGATATTATTAAACTGCTTTGTGCTGCTTCCGAGGTTTACCACGTTTGTACTGCTCGGCAGGATATCCGTAGAGCTTCCCCACGCTACGTTGTTCGCTGATCCGCTCTGATACTGGCTTTTTGCTCCTACTATCGCATCAGCGAAAATCTGCTTGAAGTAATATGTCGCGCTTCCGAGGTCTATCGAGTTTGCTGTATCAGGGACTAAAGCGTTCGAGGCGTTCCATGATAGCGCCCTCTCTGTGTTGTTTCCACTCTTCCAGTCTCCCCGGAATATGCCCGCCCATATTTCCTTGAGCTTGTATGTCTTTGTACCTAATGCCCATTTGTCGTTAGCTGATGGCGTCAGGGTAACAATTCCGCTTGCTACTGTCGCTATTAAAGAATACGTTGTGCCGCCGCTCTTGACCTCGATGCGGTCCTGCTTGAACTCCGTATACTCTACCCCGTCAAGTACAAGCTTTTTAACATAAATGTTCTTGAAGTTCTTTACTGCGGTTCCTAAATCGTCCTTGTTGTCTGTTTTCGGCACAAGTGCGTAACCGGTCAGGGTTACATCGTCGGAACCATCCTCTAGCTTGTTTTTGTATTCCTTTGGGAGGAAGGTGTCATCCACATATTCTATGGTCGCGTATTTCTCGACCGGTGCCTCATCCATAACCTTCCCGATTATGATATAAGTATTAGCCTGCGGGAGCATTGCCACCGTGTCCCCTACCTCCGGGAAGTAGCCATCTATAAAGGTGTACTCTTTATTTGATGCCTCTGCGTCTCCGTAGTGCTTTATCTTTGCCCTTCCGCCTGTTACCGATGCGACTTTGCCGAGCTTTACGATGTTGAGCTCTGTCTTTTTCTTTTCAGCTAACACCTGCTCGACTGCGCTTTCGAACATCATAAGCTCACCGCCTTCCTGCATTTATGCTTCATTTTCCCGCCTGTCCAGAGCTGCATCTCCCAGGCTGTCTCGATGTACTTCCCGGCTATGTCAAGCTCTATATTGTCAACATAAAGGCAGTCTGAATACTCATGATTCGGGATGTTCAAGGTCTCAAAGGCTATCTTCTGATATACCTTGCTCTCTGCCATAATCTTCGCCACTAACCCGTCAAGTGAGCTCTGATTTGCCGTATCTTTTACCGATGCAACGTCCACTATAGTCCGCCCCCTGCTTACTGTTGAAAGCTTGCTGTTCGGATCATCGTTCGTAATGCTGGCAATCAATAGTTCTCTTTCTGCATTCTCAAGGTAGCGGACTATCTTGTTCGGCGCTCCGAATACGTCCAGCTCTTCCTGTGCCCCCGGCTGTATGATTGAGGCTTTATCTGTAGCATAGAAAGCGTCAATGCTGCGCCCGTCCGGAAGCTGGTAAGGCTTTGACCTGATTATTCCGTAGCTGTCGGCATATAATGGGTAATAGTTAATAGATTCCAAAAGCTCATTGCAGGCCTGAAGCTTGCTTGTGCCTATCGGGAACTCTATAGCCGTTACCGTCTCAAGCGCTGACGGAATAATATCCGCGTTCGTGATGCCTGCCGACTGCACTATGTTCGCGACTGCTGCCGTGTATGCGGTTCCTGCGCTGACTGTGTACCTCGAATCGAATCTGTCATCGCTTAAAATCTGCATCTTGTCATAGCACTCGACGCCTCTTTTCACCGCTCCGCCCTCTGCCTGCCTTGCCGGGCTTGACATGAGGAATATCCCCAAAGGGTATATTAAAGTGTTGTCCCCCGCCTTTAGCTTCATGTATGGCCTTAAACGGTCAGAAGTAAAGTCTATTTCTTTGTCCTCTATGATTGTCAAAGATGCCGAGCGCTGAATGTTCGCGTCTATGTTGTTATATATTTTGCAATCTGGGGAGTGAACCTCCCCGATTGCCCTGTCGTTTTTGTCTAAAAGGTCAAATCCATAAGAAACTGTCCTACTCTGGCATAGCATTGCGCGGACTGCTTCGGATGTATACCCATTCTGTGCCAGGCTATACATTGACCACCACCTCCGTCTCTGCTATCCTGACGAACGTAATCTCTGCCATGTACCCGTCCCCCATCCATCTCTCGAAGCTGATAGGCGGCTGAATTGCTACAGGGAAAGCCCTCCCGGAATAATCTCGGTAAAAGATGCGGTTGTCTTTGCTCATCTTCACAAGGCTTTCCTGCTGATTTTCCCTGATATATAGCCGGGATTTGAATATTCTCGATTTATATTCCCCATGTTCTGCAATCGGAAGCTCCCGACCTACGCAGTTAAAAACAGCCATATCTCCGTTTACATCCTCAACAAATGGCAGGTATGTCTGCTCTGACCTGTCAATCACAAGCTCATCCGCTAAAGTCTCAAGGACTACCGCGCTTTTTGAGTAGCATATCCTTTCCGGATCTGAATCCGTATATCCTCCGGTTGACCATGCCCTCACGACATAGCGGTAAGGGATTCCAAAACCAAAGGTTGCATCTATCAGGATCCCTGCGTCCATTAGCCCTAGAATCTCTTCAGGAGCCCCGTCGCGGTCTTCTTTACGAATTACTGCATAATTTATCCCGTTTTCTGCTGACGTGCTTATTTTGGCCTGTACGTCGTTCTGAAGCAGTAATATTGATGGCTTTGTCGGGCCTGCTGCCGTGATGCTGAATGTCTTATAGATCCAAACTGAAACAAGCCCGGTCGAGTTCCTAGTCCTGATCCCGACTGTATAAGTGCCTTTCAAGAACAAATTCGGCTTGTAGCTTGATTCTGAGGAAGCCACGGATTCTTTTATAAGCTCTTTTCCGTCTGCGTCCGTCAGGGTTAGATCAAAAGCGTTCTGGTCTGATGTGTTCCATGTGATCTCGGTCAGCGTTTTGTTCGGAACTGAATTTATAACCGGCGCTGTCGGCTTGCCTACTACGTTAAACTCTGCGACCTCTGAATATCCGGAAGTCTCTCCCGCGTCGTTCGTGCCTTTGATGCGCCACTGATATGTTCCTTGTGCCAATCCTCCCGTAAGAAGATATGTATGCGTTGCCTGTGTCAGGCTTACTGTCGTGTAGTTCTCTGCGGTCTTTAATTTATATTCAAGCTGCACGCTTGCCTGGACTGCTGCCGTGCTGGAGTTCCACGCCCATGCGAACATTATGTCGGTATTCTCGTTTAAGTATGTCCCCACCGGGTATGAAGGCGTCGGCGGCTGCTGTGTTACGTCCTCATAGTCAAGTATAAGCTGTGCAGCATAACTTGAACTTGCGCCTCCTATAGCTCCATAGCTTGTGGATGTAGCCGTATATGAGGGCATTCCCCTGAGTATAAGTGTAAAATACTGTCCCGAATACAAATTAGAGCTAAATAGCGAACTAACGTCTGCAGTTCTCCATCCGGGGTATGTATTGCCGTATGATGCGTAAGGCTCTACTATTATCTTTTCCCCGACTTGCCCATATGTTTCCAGCGTTGCGCCGGTCACCTGGCTTATAGCCGTGTCCGCGCATACATATGCGGCCGCTTCCATCCCTTTCGGTCCGGATCCGCTGATCTCTGCGCCGTTCGAATACCATTTTGTATAAAACCTGATTACCGCCTTCGTGAATCTTTTATATTTTAAGCTGTTCGGGATTGTAAACTGTAATATTGCCCCGTCGCCGTTCTGTCCTGAGATTAATTTTGACGTCCGTAGCCATGCGTCGCTGCTGTGGTTGGTTGAATCGCCATCTTTGAACCACGTCCCGGCGGTCATTGTTAAAGTAGTCTGCGACATGCTCAAGTCCTCCTTAATGCCATTCTTTGCTGCTGTGCAAGCTCGACTATATCGTTAAAGTCTTTCACGTTCTTCGGATCTATGGTCATGTAGTAGTAATTTATCGTTGTCCCGGTTCCTGCTGCCTCGCCTGCCGGTGTTATTCTGCTTCCCCTCGGAAGGGTTACAAGTTCCGGGCCTTCCTCACCAATCCAGGTTTGTCCGCCCTGCCAATAGTCCGTTCCTGATGCATTTCGCCCGACCTTGTTCACGCTTGTCTGCGCTCCGTTGATGCTGTCGCCTATTCTTTTCACGGAGCCTTCCGCCGCTTCCATGTCCTGTTTGAACTTTTCCGTGCCTCCGACAAGTGCCTTGATTGCCATAACTAACAGAATCACGCCTGCTACTACTGCGGCTATAATCGCTATTGACTTGAGCGATACTGTGTTAAATACCATCTGTACTCCCGAATGGGCGGCCATTGCTGCGCTTAAGGCTGTAATTGCGGTAACTGCTTTCCAAATCAAGGCTACGATTCCGGCTATAGCTGCCGTTATTGCTACAGCTTTCGGGTTCATGGATCCTAAAAAGTTAGAAACTTCTTCAAAAAGCGGCATCAGGGATTCTCCTAAAACCTGCTTGATTCTGTCGAGTGATGTGTTAAGCCTGTCCATCGAATCCTTGAACTTATTCGCGGAGTTGACCTCATCCTCTGACATGATCTTCCCTGTCTTCTCGGCTTCGTCTCCATACATCTTCAGGGCGTCGGTGCCTGCGTCAATCAAAGGCTTGAGCTCTTTCGCGCTCTTGCCGAAAATCGTCATTGCTAGTGTGTCAAGCTCTGTCTCGTTCCTTACTTTTCCCAGGGCGTCTATGCACTCATAAAAGATCGTGTTTGCATCCTTGAGCTGTCCGTTGTTTTCGGTCACCCTGACGTGCAGCTTCTTGAAAGCCTCGGTCATATCTTTTGAGCCATCCCTTGCGCTTGCCATGTTCCTCTCAAGCCTTGTAATGCTCCCGGACATAGTCTCGAAAGATACGTCTACAAAGTTCGCCGCATACTGCAGTTTTTGAATCTCTGTTGTTGTCAGTCCTGTCTGAATTGATAAGGTGTTAAGCTCATCCGCTGTGTCCGCGGTATCTTTCGCAAATTTGAAAAGTGTCCCTAATGCTGCCGTTATCCCGACTGCTAGGCTTTTCATAGTGCTGTTAAGCTTCTTGTCTGCTTCTTCAAGGCCGCTTGTCTGCTTCTGCGTTTCCTTAAGCTCTCCCTTTAGCTGTTCAAGGCTTGTCTTTTCCTCTAAAAGCTTTTTGTCTAGGTCGTCAATCTCGGCCTGTGTTGCCTCGTTCGATGCTATGGCGGCATCATAAGCTTTTTTAGCCTCTTCGACCTTTTTATTCTGTATTCCGATTTTTTCCGTCAGGTAGTCCTGCTTTAGTGCCAGCTGATCTGTCTCGCTTCCGTAGTTCGAGGCTTCCTGTGTTGCAAGCTTGAACCTTGCATCTAGGAGCTCCATCTCCTTATCGAGTGACCTGTTGGATTCTGTCGCCTTGTCGGTTGCCTGCTGGTTCTCCTTAAGCTGTCCGTTCAGCTGTTCAAGCTTCAGCCTTTCCTGTAAAAGCCTCTTGTCTAGCTCATCAATCTCTTTTGCCGATGCGTTCTCCGATGCCATCGCCGCATCGTAAGCCTTCTTTGCTTCCTCGACCTTCTGATTCTGCAGGGCTATCTTCTGCGTTAAATATTCTGTTTTCAGCCCCAGCGTGTCCGTCTCGTTGCCGTAGTTCTTCGCCTGCTGGGATGCTAACTTGAACTCCGCATCAAGGAGCGCCATCTTTCTGTTTATCTCGGTGACGCCGCCCGTAAATTGTGAATAATCTAGTCCTAAATATATTGTTCTTTTATTTTTTGACGCCATAGTAGCTTAAAACCTCCTTGATGCTCCGCGCAGCTTTTGGCGGTCCCGGGAGCTTCTCCCCGGATACTGCCTCAGCTTTCATGCGTTGCTCTTCTCCCCACTTCACGATTAAATATACAACTCTTGCAAGGGTGGAGCGGAAGAACCCGTCTTCGTTTAATCTGAGCTTTGCTGTGTAGAGATAGTATAGTTCATCAAAGTCTATCTCTGCTATTTGGCTCCCAGAAGCTGCGCTATCATTTTTTTTACTTTTTCGTCATCCTTCCCGGATGTTCCTAACGAATCCCCGAAGGTCTCGATTATATCCGTTATATTGTCTATAGACATGCCTGCAACTATAGCACGCGCCCTCTCCTCATCAAGGCCCTCGTTTATATCTTTCCCCGCTGCATAGATGATCTTTGCTGTCTGCTCTGCTATTCCTGATTCAAAGAAGCTTTTAAGCCCTTCCTCTGTCTCCTGGATGTTCATCAGGCACCTTATATCGAAGCGGAGGAGAATTGCTTCTCCCCCGTCAAATTGCAGCTCTATCTCGGGGGCTTCTTTGCATTGCATTATCTTTTTCGCCATTTTGCCTCCTTGTTTAGCTTATTAAATGTCAGGACTTGCTGCGAATGCTGTCTGATTTGCTGTAGTGAATCCTGTGTCGTCCGTGTCGGCAAGAACTAAAAGCTCCTTGTCCTTGTTCCTTCTCACGAAGTTGATGTTGATGCTCTCGGTCGAATAGTTGATATTTGATTCTGTCTGCTGTGCAGTAACCGGAATCGGCTCGGCGTTGCCGACTAAAAGCCATACAGCCTCGTAACCGCCATCGTCATGCTCCATCTCGAAGTAAATCGCTACTTTTCCGGATGTGTCAGTAACCTTGATAGGCAGGGTCCCTTTAGTGGTCTTTGTGGATCCTAAAAGGGCGGCCTTGTCGTCAAGTGTCAGCTTGTCAATGTCAAGCTTGAGGGTTGCCCCTGTGATCTTCGTCTTGTTAGATACAAGCTCGCCATCTCCGTAAAGCTCACCCGATGCGCTTTTGAAAGCTATGTCAACGCTCCTCAAGGTAGGCATATCCACCGGTGTTGCTATGGTGTAAGATGATGCGGTGTCTGCGGTAACGGCTGCGCGCTTGCAGTTCCTTACGTTTATCCTATAGCCCATTTTTTAATTTGCTCCTTTCTACTGGTTTGTCGGTTGTGGTTCATTTGCATACATTTTCCCGTCCGTAAGGGTGAAGGTGTCCGTCCCTCCCGTCTGGGTATAATATAACTTGCCCTGTGGGGCATTATATGTAAAATCATATTGCTTTTTGACTGTGTCCTGATACAGGCGGCCTTCCTTGAAGAAGTAGCGCCCGGTGCCTGCGTAGATATAGCGGACGGATATAACCGCCCTGAACTTCTTCGCGGTGGTGTCATAATATGCCTCTATCTCCGGGGCTGTGATGTCTGTCCTGAAGTCTAAAACTGCTAAAAGCTGTTTTACTGCCTCATCCCTCGCACCTTTATCCTCGTACCATAGATTTATATATGCCGTGACCACCCGGCGCTCTGTCAGCCCATCCCCGAAAAGCTCCGGGGAATTGATACGGCTTTCAAGCGTTGCCGCGGGGTAGATGATGGATTCTGAACCTAAAAAAACGGGGATGTTAAGCGTGTTTTCGATGATGCTTTTAATTCCTTCGTCGTTCATTGCGTAACCCTCCCCATTAAATCGTCTATAATCCTGTCTATTTCATCGGCTGCCGCTTCCATCGTCTTGTCCGTGAAGTGTATCGCCTGCGTGTGGACTGTCCCGTCCGGGTTTCTAGTCCCATCGTCCAGCATATGCCATTTATAGGCTGTTTCCTTTCCTCCGTGGACTGTCACGCCCGTGACGCCAGTCTTTTGCTTCTTTCCGTGTACAGTGACCTTTATATCGTCTTTCATGTGCTTGTACCCTGCCCCGGCTTCGTCCGACTTTGGCAGAATCCCCTGCGCTTCCTTTTTCAGCGTCTTGCCTATCCTTTCAAGCGCCCCCTGCTGGTCTGCCTCCAGTACCTTGTCCATTTTCAGGACGTCGGAGACTATGCCCTGAAGGGTTTCCTTGTAGTCAAGCTCTACTTTCATAAGCTCACCGTCACTTCTATGATGCCGCCCACGCGCTCATATGTCCTTACGATGTTGAATTTTTCTCCCTCGTATATGAGCTCGGTCGGTCTTGTCTTCTTTCCGCTTGTCTGGTCTACGATCACCGCCGCATAGTATTCGTCGATATCAATCTCAAATACATAAGTCGGATTGATTCCGACCTCTACGGCTGCATAAAATTCCTTATAGCCCACGGACTTCTTTGTACACCACACGGGCGTTTCTGTCCTCGTTACAGTTGAGCCGTTGGCCGCCAATGTTACAAGCTTCGATTCCTCGTTATGTATCATCACCAGCGCCCCCTTCCGTGTCTGCGTTTGGCTCCGGTTCGGGTTCCGGCTCTTCATTCGGCTCCGGCCATTGATGCTTCCTCAGGTTGTCAAGCTGGAAAAGAAAAGCCTTGTCCGCTGCGTCCCTGATTCTCTCATCCGTTGATAGATTCTTCAAACATCCCTGGACTATGCAGTCCCTGATAAGCGGATTCGTGTCGGATGAGGCTATATCGGACGGAACTCCGGCTCTTTCCATCTCTGCCTTTGACCAGTCTATGTATCTGTTTATCTCTGTATCAAGCGAAGTGCTCCGCCAGCGGAGCGCAAGCCTTACAACGTCCAATATAGCCATTGTTGCCATCTATCATCCTCCACTCAAGTCCGGGAAGCTTTAGCCTCCCGGATATTTATTTTATTACGATGCTGTTACTGTTACAGTGTACGTTGTTGTCCCGTCATCGCCTGTAACCTTTACTTCTACCTCGTTTTCGCCTTCTGTCCATGTTACGGAATCGCCGCTTTCGATTGCTACATCGTTCGCTTTGATAACTACTGTTGCGTCAGCGCTCGTCGGTGTGGCTGTCACCTTGTTTGATGCGTTCGTGGTCGTTACTGCGTACTCGGTCACGCTCGGATCAAATGTAGGCGTTAGCGTAAGCGACCCAATCGTCAGCCCCGAGAGGGTCTTAGCTATGGGGTTACATCGAGCTTTGCGAAAGCTCCGGGTGCAAGCAGTGCGCACTGGAATCTGCAGTAGCCGCTGTATGTGATCACATGCTTCTTGATGTCGCGGTCTGATTCAACCATGATATCCTGAACCATGTTGCCGACTACCTGTTCGGGATCTCCTACCCAGATAAGGTCAGTACCGATAGCATCCTCAACCTTTACAGGGAAGCCTGCGAGGAGTCCTCTGATCTTCTCGTTTGCGTCATGCTGGAAGAGCGGGCGGCCTGTGCTGTCTACCATTCCGGCAATGTATTTGTAGATTGTGGTCTGATTTGCGTAGAACACAATGTTGTTTACGTTCTTCAAAACTGAAAGAGCGCCGGTGATGTCGGTCCAAACTACCTTTCCGCTTGTTGCAGCATCAAGGTCGTTGTGGGCGCTGTCGTAGTTAGTTCCGATCTGGGTGATGATGTCAGAAGCTAATGCAGCGCCGAGGCGGTCTGCAATCTCCTTTGTAATGAAGCTCTCAAATCCATCAATGCTCATGATGCCGAGCGCGTAGCTGATATCAACATACTTTGCGAAGTCCTTACCTGAAAGGGTAACCTTTGCGAAGGTGTTGTTTTCAGCATCGCTGGGAGCTGCGTTCTCGTTTACTGTGCCGGCGTCGCCTGCTGCGATAGCGGTACGCTTTGCAACTTCGAGGATGGTTCCTGTCCTGTAAATGGTAATGTCACCGAGTATGGCATGCTTGCCCTCGATTAAATCCCAGATCTTGTTTAACAGGGTTGTAGGGATTGTATATCCTGCGGTCTGTCCTGAAGATGTTCCGGTTGTATGAACAAAGTCGGTCCTCTGCTCTTCCTCTGCGGTCAAAGGTAAGCCGAGCATGTACTTGCTCCATGCGGTTCTGTATTCGTTAGAATCAACAGAAAACTTTCCTCTTGCCTCTCCGTTAGCTGCTGCAACGGGAACTACTAGATTATCAGGCTTTACTTCGCCGCTTGCGAGTGCCTGCGCGTTTGCTGTTCTGGTCTGCATAGCCTCAAGTGCCATCTTTCTAGCCTCAAGTGATGCAATCTCGCTCTTGAATCCTGCTATCTGCTCATCTGTAAGATTTCCAGCTTCGAGCGCTTTTCTAATCTCGCCTAATCTAGCGATAATCTGTTCTAAATTCATTTTTTTACCTCCGTTTTGAGTATTTTTTCAATTTTGGTTTTAAGTTCTTCGATGGCTTTGGCTCTTTCAGCTTTCTGTGATCTCTCCGTCACAAGCTTTGCGATCTCTCCATCCACAAGGCTTCTTGCTGATATTTCGGTACCATCATTTGCGGGAATCGAAACGGCTGAGACGTCAAAGAGCTTTGAAAAACTCTTGATTGTCCTCGTATAGATGGTCTTGCCGTCTTTCTCCTCTTCCTTTATCTCATCAGCTCCTACTTTGAAGCCGAAAGACATCTTGCTTGTATAGCCGCCCTTTATCTCTTCATAGAGCGCCTTGCCGATCTCCGTCCCTCCCAGGTATGCGTTTACCTCTAGGCCGTGAGCGTCAGGGGTAAGGGTTAGGGTGTTGTTTGAGGTTCTAGCATATACTCTCCCCTCGTGGTCGTATTGCATTATAACGTCCCTCATGTCGCATCCGTCGAAAGCGTGGGGGTCTACCTGTTCATCAAGCCTGATGTCTCCATCATCCCATAGTGTATATGGCTCGTTGAACGTGGTCGCATAGCCTCTTACGTTATAGGATTTTTCCTCGTCGATATTGAGCTCAATTTTGCGGTATTCCCTGCCCTTGTTTATCTTGTCAAGTAAACTCATGATTCATCCTCCTTTGCCTCGTCCGGTGCTTCCGTCCCTGTCGGCATTGTATCTAATCGCCTGATATATTCATCTCCGCCCTCATATGGCGCCATATTGAACGCCCGCCTTAATTCGTTCGGGCTCATGATGCCTCGGTCTACTAATTGCACCATGTTAAGCTTTGTTTTGTTGCTTGCGTACTGTAGGCGGTTCGATTCGTAAATAATATGATTCCCGAGGTCTATCTCCCTCTTTGTGAAGGTCTTCCGCGTCAGTTCCTCGGATATTGCTATCAAGAAGGGCTCTATCTTCGATTGGTAGAAAGCCTCCATCTCTTCCTCGCTGAATTTTGACATGATTATGTTGTCATTGACGCCCCAGTATCTCTGTATATCCTCCCGGAGCTGCTTCAGCGTGTTGTACTCAGTGACTGAGGGCTTCATCTCTATAGGCTGGAAGTCCTGCGTTGCGTCAAGTGATGCGATTCCTGAAGCATTCTCAAGATTAAGATAATCGTTTATAAACTGGTCTTTCTGCGCCTTCAAATCGTCCGGGCTTAACATTGACTTTGTCGCCTTCAAGATTCCTCTCAGGTTTGCCGTTGACTTAACCGCATTCGCTATGCCCTGATCTGCTGTATAGTTAACATCTAGCTTTGGAAGTATGGCGCTGTTGTCGTCTCCCCAAATGTCGGACTGATAATAATCTTTTCTTAAGACTGCCAAATCTTCCCACGGGAATACAAAAGTCTTATCCGGTGCCCCGTTAAAGGTGAATTTGATGTAAAGGCCGCCCATGTACTCCATCGCCTCAAAGCTAGAGTACGGTATCGGGTAAAAGCTTATCGGTCGCCCTGTATCGTCCCGGGCGATGTATATAAATGCTGTGTTCTTTAATTCAAGCCAAAGCCTAACCTTTGATAAAAAGTCTTTGCCGTTCATGTACATGTTCGGGCTTGTGTTAAGAATCTTTGCTATCTCCGGCTTTGAGCTTGTGGCGTGCGCCTTGCTCGTGTGCTCTGCTATCGGCCTGATACAGGAGCGTACAAGGTCCGCTTTCCACATATCCTGACCGAACGGGGAGAATATTGCGGTATACGCTCCCAGCTCTTTCCATCTGGTCTGCTTTGCGCTTTTTAGCGGTCTGAAGATGTTCCAAAAGCTCATTTTTTCGCTCCTTTTTATCTTAAATATCTAATATAATCATCGTAGTGCTTTACAAATCCCACCCATGCATTCAGGAGGCTGACCATTCCGTCTATCCTTCTGTTTGCCTGTATCTTTACCGGCTGCATAACTTCCAGGCTGTCCGTTTTAGTTCTTTTTGCTGCGGTATTCAATAAGCACCACCGAAGAATCGGGTTATTGTTATAAATAACTTTATGCTCTGAGAAAGCCGCTTGCATTTCCCTCATCGGCTGATTCCATGTATAAGGGCCTTGCGCTGTTTTCTCCATCTCGAAGCCGTAGCCCTCCATCTCGGGAACCCAATAACCGGAAAGCGCTCTATCGTAACAAATCCAAAGCGGGCGGATGTCGTATTTCTGAACGAGTTCAACGAACCATGCCGTAACATCGCTATAATTGACCTGCGCTCCCTCGCAGATCTTAAGCCATCCCTGTTCCGCCCATAGTTTATATGGCGCTTCCTTTGCCCCTGTCTTCTCTACAAAGTCAATTTTGCTCTGCGGTATGAAATACATTTGAAGGACGTATATATTGCCGTCTCCGGGCTTCTGAATGAGGGATGTTCCGCAGGTAAGGTCTCCGACCGCTGAAAGATCGCACCCTCCAACCGCGTACGATTTCGATACATAATCAATGTCGAAGGTCTGTTCGTTGACTGCTTCCTCGTATGTCAGCCATGATGCGAACTCGCTCTCCGGAATGTTAAAGTCTTTAGTCAGCAGAGTTGGCAAAAATGAAGGGTCCCTTTTCGCCTTTTCTACGTTCTGGGATAGTGTCTCAATCTTTTTTATCTTTCCTAACCCCGGATTAGCTTCGGGCCAGTGCTCCGGTTCTGCCCATGTGCTGCGGTCGTTAAGTTCATATATCAGCGGTAAAACGCTATAATCTTCGAATCCCGGCTCCCACATTGCAACGCTGGACCAATAAGCGTATTTGCTATCAAAGAAGCATTCACGGACAAATCCGTTTGTTGTGATTATCCACGCTAGGGGCTGGTCTCTCATTGATTGCCCCTGAATCATTACATCGTAGAGCGCTGATGTTTTCATCGCGTGGCATTCGTCCAAACTGAAGAAGCTCGGGTTCAATCCGTCCATCGTGCTCGTATCTGATGCAAGGCATTTTATAAAGCCCATGTTGCGCTCTGCATATATGTCGCTTTGCCTTTTCTTTGTGATTGCTTTCAGTTCCGGGCTCTGTGTCCGCATGTTTACGCACTCGGCATAAATCAAATTGGCCTGGTCTTTCTTGTTGGCCGTGCAGTAAACTTCCGGGCCGTTCTCATGGTCATTTAAAAATACATCCCACTCTACTGCTGCCGTTTCTGTCGATTTCCCGCATTTTCTTCCGCGGATGTCTATCACTTCTTTGAATCGCCTGAGCTTTGTATCTTTATATCTCCAACCAAACACTAACTGAATTTTTGCTTTTTGGAAAAGTTCCAGCTTAACAGGTTTCTTTGCAAACTTGCCCTTGCTATGCTTACAGAACCGCTCTATAAATGCTATATGTCGAAGTCCCTCTTTTTCATCAAAGTAAAAAGGAAAATCATCAGGCGGATTCTCCATCCATCCACATTCTCTTGTATATACCGCCCGGACTTTATTTGAGACTACCTCTTCACCGGACTGTATTGCTTTTAGATATTCCTTTGGCCAGTTCGTCATTCACTGTCAAGGAATGCTGTTATCTCTGCGCCTGCGGTAGTCTCGGTCGTTTCAGGCAGCAGGTCTGTGAGTTGCTTGATGGTAGAAGCGTATGATTTCTGTATCTTGATATAAGCATCGGCTTCAACGGAGGACTTTTTTCCGAACTGGTTCTCTCCGTTCTTATATTCCTCGCTCCAGCCATTCTCGGTTATATGCTTTCGAAGTTTCTCAAGCTGTTCTGCCATGAAAGCGGCATCTGCTATCAATCCTTCAGTTATCTTCTGCTTATCGTCCGGAAGCAAGTCGGCAATAAGCTTCAGTTTTTTCAATTCCTTCGCTGCGCTAAAGACAGGTCTTGCCATCTTGCCTCAACTCCTTTCGATATCTTTTCTTCTTTCGGGTACTACACCCCTCCTCGCGCGTCCCAGTGGGTTCTTTTCGTGATAGCTAGATC
>ERZ809504.23-NODE-23-length-23486-cov-7.745508_pt1 | contig 23486 bp, 19 predicted proteins | sample MGYA00521273_ERZ809504 | MGnify/ENA primary metagenome ERZ809504 (study PRJEB31581, sample SAMEA3312979) | metagenome | study: EMG produced TPA metagenomics assembly of the PRJEB8939 data set (Metagenomic analyses of Rumen microbiomes reveals...
TATCCATAATTTGTTATTATCGTTAGTTCATTGTCTATAAAAAACTATTGTTGAATTGTCACTCTAGAGCCATGTCGTTTTTGCGAAAATTGCTTATACGAAAAAAATGCTTATTAACTATTGTAGAAATATCTATAAAACCAATAATAATCACAAAGCAATGACCAATATATAGGTTGCCTTACTCTTTTCTCAATACGAGCGGGCACCCCACAATCTGCTAATATATTACTACGCAAAGTATCGTCAGAAATAGCAGTTTTCACATCGTCAATACAATATAGATGGCTTTTCGCTATAAGACACCATACTTGACGAATAATATTAAGACGTTCATGTTCTAACACCAATTCGTCAATTGTGTTTGAGAGTTCTATTTGACGCAAGGGAGATTTTACCTTGTTAGAGATACCTATTCTCCCATTTTCCCTATATACAAATAATTCATTGACATTTGGAAGAAAGAATAGCGGAACAATCTGCTCGTTTCCGCGGCACTCGTTACAGCATAGGTGAAGCTTTGAGGGATAGATATTATTCTCCCTATCTTCATCAATAAAAAGGCTACCATCGCATGAAAGCACCAGATTCTCGTAAGCACAGAAATGTGGATATTTTGGGCCAATGTGCCACTGGCGATTAGAACCGTTAAGATGGATATAAGCAACATTCTTGAAGTTCTTATTAAAACGCTTATAATAGTTGATGGTCTTATAATCCACCTTGCCATTCTTTTTGCTGTGATGTGGCATGACGTGTTCAATCGAGGTGTGATGGCCTACTGTCAGGTGCCTCATACAATAGCAACAAAAGCCACCTTGTTCTTGATGCAACAATCGCTCCATCTTCCCATTGCGTTTGAATGAACTGTAATCGCAATTTACATACTTCCCCTCTTGCTCATTCCAAGCTTTCCGCAAGAAATCATTAACAATATGATGTCCCTTGCCCCGTTTCCCTCTGTTGTGTTTGTCTATCCAGAACATAAATAACGAGGCTAGGATTATTCAATTTTCCACTTCGCAATCATCTGTTCAGCCTTTTTCTCACTATGAAGCAGTTCTACCAACTCATTCTTTCTCATTAAAACCAGTTGTTCATTGCCCATATCAAGTGCCCTTTTAATGGATGATTTCAGAAAATCAAGTTCTTCATTTCTTGGATAGCCCTCCATCCAGTCAAGTAATACATCATCGTAATCTATACCAAAAAGGTCTGGCAGTTCATGTGGTTTTTTCTCACCAGCAACCAGTCTAAATACCTTGTTCCGTTGGTCATTCGATGATAGGTTACTAACTACCAGTGGAGAGTGTGATGTCATTATAAATTGAAGTTTTGGGAATGTACGGGTGAAACGTTCAACAACTTCTGTTTCCAATGAAGGATGAAGATGTAGATCAATTTCATCGATCATTGCCAGTCCTGTTGGTTCAACATCTGCTTGTCTGTTCAGCAGATAGGCGCGATATGCCAAGTCCAGCACAATGGAATAGAGACGTTTATATCCTGCCGGTAAACCGTCAAATTTAATTTCCTGACCAGATTTCAAACGGAGCCATAACTCAGGCTTCTGTTCCTCGTCGAACATATAGAATAGACGATCAACCTCAAACGGTGCATCACACATGTTTTTATTGATAACTTGCGAGAATTGTTTCAGTTTCCTTGAAACAAAGTCCACTTCATTCTGTGTAAACACATCGGTGTCGCCTTCCAACTGCTTTACTTTTGCCATTGAATTGAGTAATCTACGTTTCCATATCTCAACACAGGCAGTCTCATTGTCCCATTGGTAGTAGCCGAAATTGCGTAGCGTCTTTCCATTTGCAGACATTTGCTGTTTGGCAAATTGGGAAATGTTAGTCAGTTTATGAGGGAAAGAGTCAGAGAAATATGCTATCAGCGGTAACTCATCGTTATCTCTGTACAGTTGCATCAACTGCTGATATGCGTGCTTATATCGTGCGGGATTAAGAGCTGATCCGCTGGTCGAACGGCGATACATATCCCATGCTATCAATTCCCCAAGAAACTCTATTTCACCATGAAAATTGGCATCGGCAGCAGCATCGTCAGTACTATTGTTCCTATGAAACTCATCAAAATTGATCGAACGCATCTTCAAGTCGGGATTTCCTGCAGAAAGAAAGTCGTCACCCATAGAGCGGTCATTAGTAAACATAAAGTAGAGAGAGTAGACCATCGCCCGAATTAGCGAAGTCTTTCCTGCACCATTACGTCCAATAATAACGGATACCCCTGGTGCAAACTGCATCTCGAAATGGTCGAAACACAGGAAATTATCTATGACGAGTTTCTGATATAACATAAAGCCCCATGTCTATAAAACCGCTGCAAATATACGAATATTTTTCCTGATTTCAAAGTATTTAATTTTTTTTTGCTTTTTATAAATCCGTCATAACCTTAATAGAGCTTCTGTTTCTATTGGTTCCAGAGAAATTGTTTCAAACCGAAAGTAAAATATGTTTTACTTATCTTCTTATGTGCTTATGAAGTGATATGATTATTTATTCCGTACAATACTTGTTAAATGCGTCTTTATAAATATTTCTCACTTCTTCTTGGAAAGAAGCTCTTCTGTTATGTAATTCCGTCAGCTGACTATTTATCTGCTGATAGATGATTTTGTGTGCCGGATTCGGAAGCAAGGCTTCATCGTATTTATCCGTTTCAAAATCTTCCTCTTCTATAGCAGCATGTGCAAGATTCAACAGATCCTCTTTGGTCATATCTGTTACAACCATCCAGTTTTCGCCCCTAGTGAAAAAGGCTTTTTGTTCTTCAATTTTTAAGTGTTTCATATATGTCCTTTCTTTCTGAATATGCTTGTTCACCAGCCTCTAAACTGTTTAAAGTTATCTCATAATTTTCAATTGCATTACCATCTACGTCCTTTAGGGCTTTGGCAGTGGGATATCCACTATATATGTTGAAATGAGGCCCATCTGCTTCTATCTTCTTTTCTGTGTATAGAATATAGTCTGGTTTTATAGAACCTCCTATAGTGTTATTGTGTGTAGAAATAATCACAGGCATGCTTTCCGCCATCTCTTTAATAAACTTATTGACCTCGTTTTTCAAAAAGATATTGTCAAACGAAGACTCTGGCTCATCAATAATGAGAATGTCGCACAGAATAGCGTCCTTGATTTTCTGTAAAAAGTTAAATTCTGAACGCTCTCCACCAGAAACTGGTAGCCCCGAAGAATTAAGAATCCTGTAATCTATAGCAGCAAACAACTTATAAATACGGTCACTCTCAACACCTGCAGCTTTTAATTCTTCTATATATTGAATGGGGTTTCCATATTTGGCAAATGCATTTATAAGCGAGACCTGTCTCAATCCGATAGTCTTCAAATCAGTGGCATTTGCAAACGGGCGTGCAGACACACTAATTGTAAAATGGCCTGCTTTCTCTGTACTGATTGTCCTTTTTTTCTTAACAGCCAGAGCTACCTGAGCAAAAACCTCGCGTTTTTTCTTATTGATGAAGTACTGGTATAAGTCTATATCGGGAATACGAGGCGCTGCCGATTTTAATTGCAGTGACTCCTTTACCGTCTTAATCATGTTATTGACTTCCTTGAAATACTGTCTCTGAAGGTTCTCCTTCCGGCATTGTTCTATCAACTCCTTCAAAAGTGCCTTCAATGAAGTTTCTGGCAGATGCTTATTAATGATAGGCTTGTAAAGCTGCGATTCTAATAAAGTCAGTGTTGCTGAGATAAGCTTCTTAATCTCATCATGGCTCTGCTCTTTGAAATCACTTTCATTGAACAATTTCGACTTTGAGAATACATCGTTTACATCACTCTGTTGGGCAGAAGACATCACTGCCTCAAGATATTTCTGCAATTTCATCTCGTCTTCATCTGCAGAACAAGTCTTTAGCATATCTGTCACTATAATGCCAAATTCACGTAGGTAATTTTCTGCCGAGTTCTCTTGTCTAACCTTCAGGTCATTTTCAAACTGGTCTGAGTCGTTCTTGCCAGTATTTAGCAATTCAAATTGTTTGATATATTTGGCCTTTCCTTCAAAACGGTTGGCAATGGCATTCAACGTATGAGTCTTTCCTGTTGAACGTTTTCCAAACATGATATTGAGTCCAGTTGATAGCATTTGTCCATTGGGAAATATCTGAAATAGTTCAATGCCTTTTTCTGAAGTTAGTGAAACTTTTGTCTTATCCATAAGGCAAAGTTTCAATGTATTGACATTTACCTGATCAATATCAAAAAAAGTATGGCTGACGGGATATTTATCTGACGTAATACCTTTTTCTACTCTGAAGTCGCTAAAATATACGGGTGTTAGCTCAGAATCCTCTTTCTCCATATAGATAAACTTTTTGACGCTCGACACCTCACCTGCTATGATATTCCTGTCTAATTTTTCGATGACATCCTTATGTAGCTTGGGATCCTTCTCATAGTGCGGGATAAGTAAATACTTACTCAAGTCACCGAATATCCGTATAAATGTATTGTAAGAAATATCATCATCCTTAGTTTTAATAAGATTCTTTACTTCTTCACATTTACTATTGAAGTCGAACAGCGTACCATCATCATTATTCGCAATAACGAGAATATGCCCTCTCTCCAAATCCACCTCTATACCTGGAAGAACAAAGGTGTTTGGCAAAGCGTTCCTTATCTCTTGAAACTGCGTGTAGTCAAACATGTTGTGGTTTGTTATAGCAATAACATCCAAACCAGTCTTTTCTATATAGTCCACTAAGACATCCTTATCAAATGTAAATGTCCTATCTGACACAGAAGCAACTGTGTGAATATGCAAGTCACATCTTTTCATATTATTACCATTAGAATCATTATTTCTACTATCTGTATAAATACCACATTTCGCTGCTATAACCATTATATAATAAGCAGCGCACTTTAATTATTATTTTCCCCCACAAAAGTAGATAAAAATATTGTAAGAACTGAATATTTTTTCTTTTTTTGTTTGACTATAGATACCTTTTTATGTTTTTTTATAATTATTGTCTCATAAGATACGTTTTTTACTGTTTTATTACAACTACTAAATATATCCTATAGGCATGCATGCTTTTAATGCTACCCATTATTGAACTGCCATGAGATAACGAGTTTTTATATGATTCTAACGGGCTGGTAGTTCTTTTCAAGAAGTTCCTGCACGTCCTGCTCCTTATAGAGCACCTTGCCCTGACAGTATGTAAAGGGAATCAAGCCCTTGTTGCGGTACTGCTGCAAGGTGTGACGGCTCACTTTGAGCATTTCCGACAGTTCCTTGTCGGTCATGTAGCGCACACCGTCCAACAGCGGGCGGTAGTGCTGCGTGGCCTGTTCGTGCAACTCCAGAGCCTTGCGGATGCGTTCGTAAAGGTCGGTGAAATAGTCCTTGGTGATGATGTCCTGTCCTAACATGGCGATTCTATTTTGATGGGTTGATCACTTCCGTTTCCTCACTCTTTGGCGACTTCTCCACCAGCCCGTCTGCGAGGGCTTTCACATCCTTTGCCTTGTAATACACCCGGTGCTGGAACTGCGAGAACGGCAACTTTCCCTGTTCCCGTAGCGAATAGACCGTGCGACGGTCTATCTGAAGACCTGCGCACACGTCAGCCGTGTCGAGCCATTGTTCCGGTTGCTTGTCCTCCGTCCGTGCATCCATGCTGGTGATGCGCGAGATAAAGTACTCCACTGTCTGAAGGAAGTCCTCAAAAGCCTTTTTCTCAATAATCACTATCTCCATTTCAATTCCGATTTTTGATTTCGGTTGCAAAGTAACAAAGGAAAAAGGCAAACTCAATCACGGCACTTCGTTTTGGCTGAAAGTGGCGGTAAGATGGCTGAAAATGGCGGTTGAAAGCACTCTGAACCGCCATTCTCAAAGAAAATCATTCCTTAGTAAGCACTTATTAGTGAAACTGGTTGTTCCGATACCCCTAATTTTGCACCCGTAAACTTGAAAATCAGACCAATATGGAGCAACTTTCAAAAGAATACTTCGACCAGTGGATGGCCCGTATCACAGAGCGTCAGGAGCAGGTGATGGGCGAACTACAACAACTGAAAGGACAGGTGGCTGAGGCAAACGAAGACGGTATCATCGACGATGCCGACTTCTGCCAGATACTGAACATCAGCGCACGGACTTCACAGCGATACCGCACGGAGGGACTGATACCCTACAGCGTCCTTCGCCAGCGTGTCTATTACAAGGAAAGCGACGTGTGGGCATTCATCCGCAAGAACAAGAAGGACAAGGGCGGCAAGGTCGCCGAGAAAATAGACCAGGCAAAGCGCCCTTCGTGGAAATGACTATACAGCCGGCTAATAAGTATAGAATCAGAGTGAATCAACATTAGTAACAACTTTCAGAATCCAGTAAGCAATGGACAAGGAAAAAGAAAATGAACAGGAAAAGCAGAAGTCCGATAAGGACGTGCTGATTGTCACGGACAACCAGACAGGAGAGCATGGAGTCGTCTCAGGCATGAACAGCAAAGGCAATCCCATCAAACTCCCTCTCAGGAAGGAATATTCACAGTCCTTCCTCCAATTCGACAAGAACGGCAACGCCCTCGACAACTTCTTCAGCAACTTCGTCCGCCAGTGCAAAGAGCCGACACGATTCGGCTTCACCAAGACCACGACAGGCGTACTTGAACGACTGTTCGCCGGGTCGGAAGAGGCAAAGACGGAAATCGAGGGTGAAAGCATCAATCCATCCAATTACATTAACAACAAAAACAAGAAGAAAATGGAACAGAATCCAAACAATGAAAATGCTGCACAGCAGCAGGAGAACAAGCACCAGTACCAGCCCATCGACGAGACAAAGGTCAATTGGGCGGACATCCAGCAGAAATGGGGAGTCACCCGTGACCAACTCGAACAGTCGGGCGATCTCAACAAAATGCTGAACTACGGCAAGAGTAACCTCATCACCGTGCACCCAGCCTTCGGCGGTGAACAGTTGGAGACCGCTGCCCGTCTGTCCTTCAAGAAGGGAGAGGACGGCAGCGTGAGCCTTGTGCCTCACCTCATCCGCAGGGATGCCAATCTGGAGCAGGAGTACAAGGGACACACCTTTTCCGAGGCCGACAAGTCAGCCCTGAAGAACTACGGCAACATGGGACGTGTCGTTGACCTTTTGAACGATCGAGGCGAACGTGTGCCAAGCATCATCAGCATCGACCGCCAGACAAACGAGATTACAGACCTGCCAGTGCGTCGTCTACGCATCCCTGAGAAGATCGGCAACACGGAACTGACGAAGCAGGAACAGGACATGCTCCGTGCCGGACTGCCCCTGAAGAACAAGGAGATTGAGCTTGCCAACGGCCGCAAGTTCACCACCACCCTGCAAGCCAACGTAGAAGAGAAGGGCGTGGAGTTCGTACCCCGTGGCTATCGCCAGCGCAACGGTCAGGAGCAGAGGCAGGAAGGTAACCAGCAGACAGAGGGCCAGGCACAGGATGCCGACGGTGACGGTGCACAGAAACAGCGCCGTCCACAGTGGACGGACGAGAACGGCAACATCAAGCCCATCGGCAAGTGGAAGGGCGTGGAGTTCACCGACGAGCAGAAGCGTGACTACCTGGAGGGCAAGACCATCAAACTCGACGGAGTGCCCGACAAGCAGGGTGTACCCTCCACGATGTACCTGAAGTTCAGCCCGGAGAAAGGCCGTCCGTTGACCTATGCCAATGATCCCGACAAGGCAGTCACCCAGACCCCAGTATCGGAGAGTCAGACACAGGTAGCCGTGAACAATGAGGGCAAGACCAATGAGCAGACCAAGGGCGTGAAGGAACCCCTGCAGCAAAGCCAGACTGCCCCGAAGGACACCAAGCAGAAGGAGCAACAGGATAATGCCGTGAAGCAGGACAAGCCCGAGAAGAAGAAATCGAAGGGTATGAAGATGTAGCCCTCCGGCAACAACAGTCCTAATTTCACTCACTGCTTTTGGCTCGTTCCCGTTCAGGAACGGATGGGGACGAGCCATCATTATACCCATACATCAACAGTAGAATCCCATAAAAAGTAAAAATCATGATTACGATTATAGCAGATACACAGCATATAGCAAAGCGATATGCAAGGATAGTAGGAGCCAGTGACGAGGACACCCGTCACTATGTCGGCAACAACTATGCCGTTACATGGCTGGAGGGCATAGACCTCGGTTTCAGCCCGGAACTCAGCCAGACACTCGACCGCCTTTCACCAACGGCACTGCCGTACTTTCCCGACAGATACCCCGTCGTGCTACTGCCAGCAGACGGACATCTGAAGCCAAGCGAGAAGATGGCAAACCATGCCCGCATCCTCTCGGAACTGATAGCCAACAGTACTTACGTCTATGTGGCGACATCAGACTTGCAAGAAACTCTGCTGAAGGCAGGCCCCATGCTGGTGACCGTCCCGAAAGGCTTCCTGTTCCAGCTTCACCTCCGTTCACTCTCTGCCAAGGGCATCCGTGAGAGCCTGCAGAACCGCCTCCAGATACGTGGCATACAGCAGAAATATGAGCAGGCTCTCAAAAAGCGTAAAGCCGAATGGCTTATATCTGCCAATGCCACTCACCTGCTGGAAAAAGTCTATGGCAAAGGCTCCCATCAGATAGCGCCCATCGCCACACCCCTGCTGTCACTCATCTGCCGACGCTACAAGGCAAGCAAGGAACACGAGCCAGAATCTGCATGGCAGGTGAACTTCTCCATTGAGAAGGACGGCGAAGTCTATAAGTTCACTTCCGATAAACAGTTTGACAGCGTGGCGGATGCCAATGCCCTGTATATCAAGATGCGGAAGGCAATGGGCGAAGAGCCAGTTATCATCAGTGATGTCTCTGTTAAGACGGAAGAATTGCATTCGCCAGGACTGTTTGACTATCATACCATTCTGCTTGCTGCCAACAAGCATTTAGGATTCGGCATCGTCCATACGACGAAATGCCTGCAGAAGCTCTTCGACAACGGACTGATCACATGGCCTTTCACCAAGGGACATCTCATCAGCCAGAACTATGCCCGTCAGTTCTGGAACAATACCGTCCATGACCTGTGCGGTAATTCCCGATGGGAGCAGATGATACTGAAGATAGACCAGCCCAATAAGGACTGCATCTGGGAATACAGTGGCAAGCGTGACCACATCGGCATCTGCCTGACAGAGCGCAAGTGCAATCCCGACGTGTTCAAACTCACGAAGGACGAGCAGAGAATCTATGACCTTATCACGGAACGCATGATACTGGCTTTCGGTCAGAATGCCCGTATGATGACATCGACCGTCTGGGCTATCTTTGAAGGTCATGACTTCAAGGTAGAGAAAAGCACCCTGACGGAAAAGGGATGGACGGCAATGACGAACCAGAAGTTTGGCAATACCGATACCCCATACACCAACTATCACTGGCACGAAGGTGAACTGGAACACTTCTATGGTGTATCCATCACAAAGAGAACAAGCCAGCCGATACCCTTACATACGGCAGAGACCTTGCTCATGGAGGCAGACATCTTCGACCTCGGCACCACCAAGGAGAAAGCAGATGCTGTCAACATGCTCTTTGAGAATGGCTACATCGACGCTTTCGACAAGGAGATAGTTCCGACTGAAAAGGGACTGGCACTATACTCTGTCATTCGTGACATGATTATCGGCAGTCCCTTTCAAATGGGACATTTCAACAGGAGATTGTCTTTGGGTCTGTATAGCAAGGCTCAGATAAGCAACTATACGGAGGCGGTAGTCCGTGAACTGCTCAGTTCCGAGACGCTGTTTGCCAAGCGTGCCGTCCCCATCGACCGTGCAACAAAGAAGATGATTGACAATATCAAGGAGGAAGCATCATGAGCAGAACATCACAGACAACCACACGGGAACTGAGTTATTACGAGCTTTACCTGCTGGACTACCTCCGTCAGCACAAGTTTACCGAACAGCATGACCGTGACTTCATCCGTACCCGTGCGGATGAAGCGGCAGAGACTTACGAACAGGAACGCCGGAACGGGCATACACCAGACCAGGCACAGGAACTGGCGATGTCGGCACTCACCAAGGGACTGCACTATTCTCAGTATGACATCCTTTTAGGTGTCATCGACTCGGAGTTTGAGAAGTCCGTCTCCCCGCTGCTCCATGAGCAACTGGCAGAGAACCTTCTGCCGTTCATGGGCAAGGTGTTTTCCATCTATGACCTTGCCAATGATGATTTTCCACTCAGTGACGAATACCAGAACCTTCACGATGAACTGACTGGTGCCGTCACCCTATACCTCAGACAGTATGGCATACAATAGGAAGGAACATCTTCAAAAGAATATCGACGCCATCAGGACGGCATTCTTGATAGAGCGCGAGAAGCGTACACCCACAGACGAGGAACTGGTGGTGTTGCGTGGCTACAGCGGTTTCGGCGGCTTGAAGTGCGTCCTCTATCCTGCCTCTGCCTTGTCCGACTCCACCAAGTGGCCCAAGTCGGAAATGCCCCTGTTCACCAAGACGATGGAACTGCACAAGGTACTCCGTGAAAACGCACAGTCTGAACAGGAGTACAAACGCTATGTGGACAGCCTGAAATCATCTGTGCTGACGGCATTCTATACACCAGGCGTATTCGTGAACACCCTCATTGGCTCGTTCAACTATTTCGGCGTTGTTCCCCAAAAGGTGCTGGAGCCATCATCGGGTATTGGTGTGTTCGTGGATGCCGTGAAGCAGAAAAACAAGGATGCCTACGTCATGGCCTACGAGAAAGACCTCATGACAGGCAAGGTGCTGAAGGCACTGCATCAGGATTCCATCGTACGTATTGAAGGATTCGAGAAACTGGCAAAGCCGTTTGAGCACTACTTCGACATGGCGGTATCCAACATTCCGTTTGGCGACATTGCCGTCTTCGATCCTGCCTACACCAACAGCAAGGAACCTGTCAGGCGACAGGCAGCAAAGGCGGTACACAACTACTTTTTCCTGAAAGCGCTGGATGCTGTGCATGACGGAGGCGTGGTAGCCTTCATCACCTCACAGGGTGTCATGGACTCGCCGACATCAGCCCCCATCCGTGCGGAAATGCTGCGCCATGCAGACCTTGTAAGTGCCGTCCGTCTGCCCAACAACCTCTTTACTGAGAATGCCAATACGGAAGTGGGCAGTGACCTCATCATCCTCCAGAAGAATGCAGCCAAGCAGGAACTGACGGAAACGGATAGTCTTTTCATCAATGTGGAGGACATGGACGGTATCGGGACAAGTGCCTATTTCATAGCGCATGGTAACCATATCATCCACACCTCTGCCAAGCGTGACACCGATCCATACGGCAAGCCTGCAATGGAGTATATCCATGAGGGCGGAGTGAACGGAATCGCTGCGGATATGGAAAAGGTAGTAATGGCAGACATCAGCAAGAATTTCAAGTATTCGCTGTATAAGGGCATAGCCGTTGAGGATGCCGAAGTCATTGAAGAGAAAAACGAGCCAAAGGAAGCGGAACGACATAATGCAGCCATAGAGGAACAAAAGCCTGCCGAGGAAGCCAAGCCTGCCAAGGAAGAGAAAACAAAGGAAGCATCATCCTCTCCCATGCTGTCACTGTTCGACCTCTGGGAAGAGGACGGAATGGAGTTTGAGAAAACCCCGGAGCAGGAAAAACCCAAGCAGAAGACAAAGAAAGCATCGGACACCAAGCCAAGAAAGAAGAAAAATGCCGATGTCATTCAGCAGACATTGGCACTCGATTTCTCGGCAACCCTCAACATGGACAAAGGCAGGAAAAAGGAGAAAGAAGCAAAGCCCGACAATCCTGATGACATCTATGCTGACATCAATTGGGAAGAGAATCCGCCTATCAACGGCTTCTATGAGTTGATGATGGATATGACTCCTGAGCAGAGAATCAAACTGCGCGTCATAGCAGAGGAACACCGTAAGGCAGAACTGGAACGTCAGAGACTGACGGACACCATGAATCCCGCTTTCCTACCCTCCAAGGAGGCGATGGAGAAATACGGCAGTCACCAAGACGTACAGCCAACAACGACAAAGGGACAGACCAGCAAGGGTAAGCTGCCACAGGAACAGAAAACCATTGACCTTACCCCAAGACCATTTGAAGGTGATATGCAGCCGTTCTACCGTGACGGAACCATCGTACTGGATAAGGACGGCAACCTCGGTCACCTGCGTGGAGTAACGGAATATGGGGCCACCTTCCACCCGCTGGAACTGAATGCGTCACAGACGGCACGGCTGACGGCATACATCCCACTGCGTGACACCTATGAAACGCTCTACACCTACGAGGCAGACAACCACGAAGAGAACAAGAAACTGCGTGAGGAACTGAACACCCTCTATGACCAGTTCGTGAAGGACTTCGGGCATCTGAACATGGGACAGATGACCAAACTGCTGCTGATGGACGCACATGGGCGTGACACACTCGCCATTGAGCGTGTGGAGAATGGGCAGTTCATCAAGGCGGACATCTTCGACCATCCCGTTTCGTTCAATATCAACGAGGTGACACAGGTGGATACCCCGGAGGAAGCCCTGTCCGCATCACTCAACAAATACGGCTACGTGAACCTCGGCTATATGGCATCACTTACCAGTATGGACGTGTCTGACTTGATACAGGGCTTGCAGGGACGTATCTACTACAATCCGCTGATTACCGGGTTTGAGGTGAAAGACCGCTTTATCGCCGGCAACGTCATTGAAAAGGCTGAGCGTATTGAGCAATGGAGCCAGATGCAGCAGCAAAGAAGAGAAGAGGATGGTGGGGAATATGTCCAAGACCCGCTTGTCACGGAGTCGCTGGAAGCCCTCAAAGCGTCCTTCCCTGAACGTATCCAGTTTGACGACCTTGACTTTAACTTCGGTGAGCGTTGGATTCCGACGGGTATGTTCTCTGCCTATATGACCCAACTCTACGGCACGGACATCCGCATCGGCTACTCGGAGAGTATGGATGAGTTCTCGGTGGCTTGCAGTGAGAAGAACATGAAGATTACGGAAGAGTTCTGTGTGCATGGCTACTATCGCACGTATGACGGTATCGCCCTATTGAAACATGCGCTGCATAACACTTGCCCCGACATGATGAAGAGCATCGGCAAGGATGACAACGGCAACGACATCAAAGTGCGCGATGCGGAGGGTATCCAGTTGGCAAACGCAAAGATTGACGAGATACGAAACGGCTTTTCTGACTGGCTGGAAGAGCAGTCGCAGGACTTCAAGGAACGGCTGACAGACATGTATAACCGTAAGTTCAACTGTTATGTGCGTCCTACCTACGACGGCAGTCACCAGACTTTCCCCGACCTCGACATGAAGTCACTAGAACGACGCTATGGCATCAAGAGCATCTACGGCTCACAGAAGGATTGTATCTGGATGCTGAAGCAGAATGGCGGCGGCATCTGTGACCACGAAGTGGGTACGGGTAAGACGCTGATAATGTGCATTGCGTCGCATGAAATGAAGCGTCTGGGACTGGCGCACAAGCCAATGATTATCGGACTGAAGGCGAACGTGGCGGAGATTGCCGTTACTTATATGGCGGCATATCCCAATGCCCGTATTCTCTATGCCTCGGAAAAGGATTTTTCTACGGCAAACCGCATCAAGTTCTTCAATACGATTAAGAACAACGACTTTGACTGCGTGATTATGTCGCACGACCAGTTCGGCAAGATCCCTCAGTCGCCGGAGTTGCAGCAGGAAATCCTACAGTCAGAACTTGACAGTGTGGAAGAGAACCTTGAAGTATTGCGGGCACAGGGCAAGGAGGTAAGCAAGAAGATGCTGCGCGGACTGGAGAAGCGGAAGTTCAACCTTGAAGCGAAGTTGGAGAGGATTGCCTATCAGATAGAGACACGCACGGATGACGTGTGCGACTTCAAGCAGATGGGCATCGACCACCTGTTTGTCGATGAAAGTCACCAGTTCAAAAACCTCATGTTCAACACAAGACATGACCATGTGGCGGGACTCGGCAACTCAGAGGGTAGCCAACGGGCCTTAAATATGCTCTTTGCCATCCGTACCATACAGGAACGGACGGGCAGAGACCTCGGTGCAACCTTCCTTTCGGGTACGACCATCAGCAACTCACTGACGGAACTTTACTTGCTCTTCAAGTACCTGCGTCCCCGTGAACTGGAGCGTCAGAACATCCGTTGTTTCGATGCGTGGGCAGCAATCTTCGCCAAGAAAACTACAGACTTCGAGTTTAATGTCACCAACAACATCGTGCAGAAGGAGCGTTTTCGCTACTTCATTAAAGTCCCGGAGTTGGCGGCTTTCTACAACGAAATCACCGACTACCGCACGGCGGCAGACGTGGGCGTGGACAGACCGGAGAAGAACGAGATACTGCACAACATTCCACCAACACCAGACCAGGAAGAGTTTATCAAGCGGTTGATGGAGTTTGCCAAGTCGGGCGATGCCACCTTGCTCGGTCGCCCTCCACTCTCTGAGACGGAGGAAAAGGCAAAGATGCTCATTGCTACCGACTATGCCCGTAAGATGGCGCTGGATATGCGTATGATAAGCCCTAACTACGAAGACCATCCTGACAACAAGGCTTCTCACTGTGCCAAGATGATTGCGGACTACTACCGTCGTTTCGATGCTCAGAAGGGAACACAATTTGTATTCTCTGACCTCGGCACTTGGCAAGGTAATGAGTGTTGGTCGGTGTATTCTGAAATCAAGCGTAAACTTGTAGAGGACTACGGCATCCCTGCTAATGAAATCCGTTTCATACAGGAATGCAAGAACGAGAAGGCGCGAAAGGCGGTTATCTCTGCCATGAACGAGGGCAGCGTCCGTGTGCTGTTCGGCTCCACGTCGATGCTCGGAACGGGCGTTAATGCCCAGAAACGGGCTGTGGCGATTCATCATTTGGACACACCCTGGCGCCCGTCCGACTTGGAACAGCGCAACGGTCGGGCGGTACGTGCAAGGAATGAGGTTGCCAAGCATTTTGCCGACAACAAGGTGGATGTCATCATCTATGCGGTGGAAAAGTCGCTCGACAGTTACAAGTTTAATCTTCTTCACTGCAAGCAGATGTTTATCTCTCAGTTGAAGAGCGGCGCACTCGGTGCCCGTACCATCGACGAGGGCGCAATGGATGAGAAGTCGGGCATGAACTTCTCGGAGTACATGGCAATTCTCTCAGGTAATACAGACCTGCTGGATAAGGCAAAACTGGAAAAGAAGATAGCAGCATTGGAGGGTGAACGCAAGTCGTTCAACAAGGCCCGTAACGAATCCGTGTGGAAACTGGAAACCAGGCAGGAGGAAATAGAGCGTAATGACGGACTCATTGCCAAGTTGCAGGAGGACTTTGACAAGCACAAGGCTCAGAGGAAACTTGACGGCGAGGGCAATCTCCTTAACCCTATCCGCCTTGACAACTTCAAGCCTACGGATGAAGAAAGCATAGGCAAGCAACTTCAGAAGATTGCCAAGGAGAAGGACACCAAAGGTGAATACCGACGTGTGGGCGAGATTCACGGCTTCACCATCCTGATGTGCAGTGAACCGCTTGACAAGGACGGGCTGGGCATGTTCCAAAACAAGTTCTGCGTTGAAGGCAACTTCAAATACAAGTACAACAACGGTTTCATTGCCCTGTCTGATCCTATAGCCGCTGCCCGAAACTTCATCAACTCACTGGAGCGAATACCTCAGACTATCGAGCAGTACAAGGAAAAGAACGCGGCTCTTGCCAAAGACATTCCGCTTCTAAAGGAGATTGCAAACAAGCAATGGAAGAAAGAAGATGAACTGAAAGGCTTGAAGTCCGATCTGGCAGCACTTGACCGAAAGATTCAACTGGAGTTAGCGAAAGACAATGAACCTCAGCAAGACGAGCAAAAGAAAGTTGTCAACAGTGAGGTGATGCCAGAGATGCAAAAGACGAATCTAATACATAATAAAGGGTTGAAACCTTGATCATTTGAAGGAAAACTGACACAAAAGCAAGTTCGTAACCTCATTGAAGGTCTCTGCAAGACACCCTTGATAGCTTCTCATGGAAACGCCAGAGCAACGAGGTATAGTTGGGTATGATAAAGTTATACATTTACTTTTGATTCATTAAGAGCCGAGGTTTCAAAAACCTGGCTCTTTTTTTATTCTCACTTTGTCAAATTCTATTCTTAGTATAACAATCATCATCCAGTGGATATAGATGTCGTTTGGTGGATAGACTATTACTTATATCCTTCTTATACATAACTTTGTCCAAGTTTTATTTGGGCGGTTCCTGAAAAGCCTAAGATAGAGTAAGGACAAAAAGTATAGAGTCATGAGTAACATTGACAGTACACCGTCAATGGTGGCAACAGCGGCCTTGACGAACATTCCGTTTTCCAACATCATTGGTGCTCCACTTGATGCTTGCATAGAAGCACAGGCAAAAGCAGCGAAAAAGACATGGGAGTTTATCCATGAAGTTGGTATGCAGACATCGGAGGACGGTACGACAAAAGAAGCCGTAAATGTGTCCTTCACATTTATCAGCAATGGTAAAATCAGACGTTTGAACATTCCTTTGCTGACGATTCTTCCAGTTCCCTACATTGCTATTCAGAACATTGACGTGGCATTTAAGGCGAATATTTCTGCATCTTCATCCTATGTGCAGGAGGATACCTCATCTATTGAGGGCAATCTGGAAGGAAGCGGCTCTATGAGTGTCGGATGGGGCCCATTCAAGGCAAGCGTCAATCTAAAGGGCGGTTTTTCTTCAAAAAAAGACTCAAGGGCAACTCAGGACTCAAAATACAGTGTAGAATATACCATAGACGTAGGTCTACGTGCTGGTCAGGACAGTATGCCAGCCGGGCTTGCAAAGGTGCTTGAGATTTTGAATAATTCACTCAACATGTCAGACCCAGAGGGCGAATTGGCTGTTAATGGTTCTGTCTTCGAAGTAGAGAAATCAACAGATACCGTTGATTTGGTAGCTACTTATCTTGCTGCAAATGGACTATATGCTCCAAAATTGATTACTCTGAATGATGGTAGCAACAACGAAGGAAAAATCATGGACAAAAAGAGCAAAGTCTTTACGCTTACACCTGGCACATACACTGTCAAAGCTGGTGGATACAGCCAAGAAGTTAAGGTTACGACAAAAGAAAACAAATAAAATCGAGCAATGGGATTATTCAATAAGTCAAATGAGGCTAATGGGGAGAAGCAAGTTCAAACTGTAAAGTTGACGGATCTGCTTGCAAGTGCCGCAATTGCGACTGTTCAGGCGGGAGCATCTGCTTCTATGGAATATTACAAGAACCTGTGCAATATAGGTTTTGAGCGGTATGACCCCAATACTAATACCGTTAATGGTATGCGTACTTTAACTTTTGAATACCCATACGATGGAAAGATGGAGCAAATCAGTGTTCCTGTTCTGTCTCTTGTACCATTAACAATGTTACAGGTAGAAGATGCAGACTTCAATTTTGATGTTCAAGTGGCAGACATGGACGCTGATGAGACATTAGAGGCATCTGTAGAAGTCGTGGATTCTACCACGGAAGCTACAGATGTCCTCAATGTTACTCGTATTCCGAATCTGCGTGTTACGCTATTGCCTTCCAAAAAGACGACAGAAAAAGGGAATGGTATTTCTCCTTCTGGCGCTGGCCTGAGTGTTCACATGACTCTAAAGCAGTCCGACATGCCTGGTGGCATGGCTCGTTTCCTTCAGGTAATAAATAATCTTGATTACAGGATTCTCCCTGACAAGCCAGTGGATGATAGTAGTGAGGACGCAAACAAGTAAAAAAAGAAATGGCAGATAATAACAAATCTATTTTAGGCGGACAGAACGGATTTAACTGTCCTGTTTGCCACAGATTCATACCTGTATCTGTGAAAGAGTTGTTTCAAAACGATGCAGTCGTATGTCCAAATTGTGGACTTAGCTTGACGATTGACCGCAAACAGTCTGAAACTGCTATGCAAATGATTCAGAAAGTTATGAAAGAACAAGAAGAAATCGATAATAAGAATTAATATGCGTAGTACTAGAACGAGGCATCTCCCTTTTGAGAATATCAAATGTATTTTGATAAAACATTGGGCAGAAATATTTAACAGATCACATGATGGTATCTGGAATGTTGATGATGGTATAAATGGATTGGGAGAAGGGGCATGTTTGGCTTTAATTAAAATGAAGGGAAAAGAGAAATATGAAGGAAATTTCTCCCCTATATATAGTCAACATGCGGAAATGAATGCTATTTTTGGCAATGATATATTAACTCGATGTAGAGAGATAGAATCTATAGAAATAACCTCACCCCCATGTCCTTGTTGTGCTGTCGTCTTAGAATCATTAGAACTTTCTGATAAAGTAATTACGAGGCAAGTTCCAATAAGACGTGCTCATTCCTATAATATGTCTAAAGGCGACTTCATGTCGATAATCGAGAAAGTTGTTCCAAAGGAGTTACATGAAGATGCTATACATCACATTGATTCCGTCTATTCTCTTTTTGCATCTGGTGAATGGTATGATATTGCAAATACGAAAGGTTTAATCAAATAACAATTATGGAACTAAATATAGAACAATGGCATCAAATATTGCTCCAAGGATTAGGACTTAGATCATGTTCTTTAGATGAAGCAATTATAGAATTGGGGCCTGTACCTAGGTCTGGTCATGCCTCTTATTCCATGAGTTATCCACCAAGTGTAAAAGATGTTATCAACCCACTTTGCTTATGGAAAAGCATCCCCGTTGGTTGGAAACCTGCATTAATCAATACATTAGATTTGATTCTTGGATTTCCTAATGCAGGCGAAAGAATCCTTTGTATAATTACTGGCAGTAGGGGTTCGGCATATGATTATCCTGGTTGTTTTTGCAAATCTTCATCTGAATATACAAGGATAACTAATTCATATTGTTTAGAAGGAAAAACAAAAGGAGATAAAGAAGAATTAGCTGATTGGGTAATAAGTAATATTCCGCCTTATCCAATGCTTTAGTTCCGTATTTCCCCTAAATAATCCTAAAAACAGGCTCCAGAAGCCCAAAAATTTCGATATATTAACAAAAAGTTGTACCTTTGCAGGCGTTTATTATATAATAGGTACGCAAAGAATGTTTTCGCAAACAGAACTGATATATAGCATAGCCTGCACGGTGTACGTGGTGACCTGTCTGATGTTCGCCGCCGTGCGGTGGTTTCATGTCTGTCCAGGGGCAAAGGAGAATAAAAGCTACTACCATCCCGACCGCAAGTTATTCACCTTGCTCTATTCCGTTCCCGTCATCCTCTTTCCCTACATATTCAATCCTGGCAGTCACGCATCGTGGCTGCTGGTGAAGGGCTATTACCCGTTGACACATCTCTTCTACTGTGCCGTGCTGCTGTTCAACTACTTTGGCAATGTCAAACAGTGGGAACGGTGGCATCTGTCGGGTGTCATCTCATCCATTCTGGTGTTTGTGCCTGTCGTTTTGCTATTTGCCGTTGCCCTTTGGCCAGACTTACAAATCAGTACCTCTCTGGAGGAACTGCTGACCATCATCGTCTTCTCCGTTGGACTGCTGATGACTGCCTACTGCGGTTTTGCCATGTGGCAGGTTTGGCAATGGATTAAGGAGTACAGCACCGACGTTTTTTCCAACACTGATGATTTCCCTCTCTCATACGCATATGGTGTGCTTGTGATTCCTGTCATTCACGCTCTGCTGATTTGGCCGATGGTGCTGCTTGATAGTCCCACATTGTTGGCTGTAATACAAATCCTGCTTTCGGTATTCAATGTTATTTTCCTCATATCCATATTGCCGACAAAGCGAAAAGGCAATCCTCTGCAGCAGATGATTGAGGACAGCCGTGAGGCCGACATGGAAGAGGTCTTGGAACTGACTGTTTCAACTGAAGAAAACAAAAAGTGCCCCCCCCAACCGTCCTATACGTCCTCCGTAGAGCGGCCTGATGCTCCGCCAGAAACGGCTATAGACAAACCTTTTGTAAAGGTTGGCAGGAAGCCCAAGGATATTCCCGAACAGACTCGTCAGAAGATAATCGACGGCATAGAGAAAGCATTGGTACAGCAACGGCTCTATCTGAATCCAAACCTTGGTTTGAAGGAAGTCGTTGAGGTCTGCGGATATAGTCAGGCATACGTGTCGAGAGTACTTAGGGAACAGTATGGCGGTTTTTTCGACTATGTGAATTTGCTTCGCTGCCATCACGTTGACGATTATGTTGTCCAGCATCCAGAAGTTACAAAAGAAGAAGCCATCATCAAGTCAGGTTTCAAAGACCGACAGACCTACTATCGCATCAAAAAGCACCTATTCCCGAATGATGATAGCCAAGATGAATAAGCAACTGGTCATAGGCAATCTGCTTTGTGCCTGTTTTCCTTCACCCGTTTTCGTGAACCGATAAACACAAACATGTCTTCCAGATTGTTTCTGTACTCCCTGCCAATGTTGATGTCTTTACCGTTGTCCATTTCCACCATATAGCCAGCAATGACGTTGATATGCTCGATGTTGACGACGAATGAGCGATGAATACGTACAAACAGGTCTGGATCCAAATCTTCCAGCACCTCACACATAGGCACTGTAACCATCATCCGTTTCTTTTCGTTTCCCTTCAATAGATGAATGGCGCAGTAGTTCTGCTGTGCCTCCAGAAACACGATGTCGTGGATGCAGACTCTTTTGTGCCCCCACTCAATCTTCACAAATACATGCTCATTATAGTAAGCACTCCCATTGCCTTTCTTGTTATTCATTTTTCAAATATAATTTAATTGTAAAAATATGAAATCAAGCTCTTACCTCGGAGTGCAATCCACCGAACAACAGTTTTCTCCACTTAACGACAAAAGGTGTATAACAAGAATTGTTGTTTAGTGGATATTTTTGTTGTCTGAAAACAAGGCATCATGTCATATTATTAAAATAGTAATTTTGTAGCAAAAACAACGAAAAAGGCAGAATTTAGAGAATGGAATCATCTGGAATTATAATCAGATACGACAAAGTTATAACGAGATACGACAAAGTTATAACCAGTGTGACACCATTTCTGAATGAAAATGAGTAATTTTGCAGTCAGAAAAATATAACATAACAGAATACATAAATAATTTAACCATTATGAGAAAACAGATTTATTCTCTGCTGCTCTCGGTATTGCTCAGCATACCTTTGGGCATGAAAGCGACCATCGTTGATGATCCTGGTGTTTTTAACTTTTCTCCATTTTACGATCCATCATCAGGTGTCATTGGTTTAGCAGTTACGTTTTTCCCTTCAGAAGAGGGAGACACGGTTTATATTCCTGATTATATCTATGAGAATAATCAGTACAAGTATGTAGTTTGCATTAATACGGGTGCATTTTTTGACTGCAATGCAAAATACATTCGTCTGCCAAATCACCTAAGATTTATCAGGGACAACGCTTTCCATTATTGTTGTTCTCTGACAACTTTGGAGTTTACAAACGACATTAGTGAAATCGACTTCGGGGAAATCGATGATATTGTTGGTGGCTGTAACTATGTGGACGAAATCATAGTGCCGAAAGAATATATAGACAATTATATCGACGACCCAGAAGACAGATTCTTTGGTTATTATTTAAATAGCCAGTTAAAGTTCTGGTACACTCCTGATTTTCCTGTATGGGATACATTTAGTGCCAACTATAATTATAAGGTTGAAGACATGACGGCTTATGGATATAATATTCAAGGTTCAGTTTTTACGGCGATTCCTATTAATAATGTTGTAATTCCAGCCAATACAGGAGTGCTTATTAATACCAATGGATTGACCAGAGGGAAAATCGTGAAGACTATTGAAACGCCTAATACTATATCTTGCTTAACTTTGACCCCTCAGTTGAATGGAGGAACTATATCTGCTGGAACGCAGTCAAATAAAAATTATTTACTTACATCTGGTTGGTTTATTTGGAGCAGTGGATATTTAGCAGGCAATAAGGCTTATTTAACTGTCAGTAATGGGGAAAATAGTTATCAAATAAATTATTAAATTATGAAACATACTTCCAATCTCATTCTCACCCTAGCCCTCTGGCTCATGGCTGCGCAAGGGGCGTGGGCAACAGACCCAGTGACGAAGACGTATGCCTTCAGCACAAGGTCACTCGAAAACAACAACTCCACCCTCAAGATGACCGACCCCGACGACAACACGTCGAAGACCATCATCACGTCAGCGAGCAATAATAAGTTCTCAAACTATGGCTCTGAATTGCGGGTTGGTGCTGGTGGGCAGTACACCATCTACCCAAATGTCAACGGCAAGGTGACAAGAGTGGAGTTCACGCACATGGGCAGATGGGGTTCCCCGTACTTTCCCGATCCCTCTCAGCCGGTCTCTTATATAGGAACATTCTCCATGTCTATCACAGGCATGACATGCAACGGTAAAACCTCCCTTACAGGAAACGGAACTTCTGTAGGTGAGGGATCGAGCGCGTACACTAATGAGGATGCCAGTTTTACCTTCGTCAGCACGGATGCCGCCGGTATAGAAGGCAGTCTTTCCATGACGCTGAGCGATTACGCCTTGATGCTGATAAGAAGCGGCTGCGAACTGAAAATTACCTACATTCCCAGCGTAGCTCCTGTACACGCGCACGACTTCACATACACCCTCGATGGCAACACGCTGACCGCCACCTGCGGCGGCACCGACGGGCTTGCGTGCTCGCTCACCAATCATCAGATTTCGACATCGCTCACCGCCGATGATGCCTTCGATAGCGACCCGGCCATGCTCTTCCCTGCCACGCTGTCGAACTATGCACCTTTCAGCACGGAGACGGGAGCCACGAAGGGAAACATCACATACGTGAACAATACGACCAGCGAAAACCTCGGCACCACAAAGCCCAGTGACCCCGGCCAATATACCGCCAGCATCACCGTCACCGCAGGAGGCACTGGTTACACACTGACAAAGACTTACAACGTATATTCCTACGCTCAAATTAACAACATCTATCCGCAACTCAACATTAGCACTGATAAATACGCAAGCACAACTGCTGCCGGAGCAAATGAAACCGTCACCATCACTTTTACGCCGAACTTTGGCGAGACGCTGACAGGGCTGACCGTGACGGGCGCAACTACACATAATAACGTCACCTTAACCCAGACGGGTGCCAACACCTACACATTCATCATGCCCAGTGAGAATGTCACCATCGGCGCTACGTTCTCCATCAGCGAGAACGACTTCGCAGAGAGCGGCACTAACGAGTACACCATCAAGACCGCCAATGGCTGGGGCTGGTTCTGCTTTGTCACAAACTATAACTTGGCTCCCGAAGGCTTCGGCGGCAAGACCGTGAAACTCGACGCAGACGTCAGTTCGTCGGAGATGGCAGGCAC
>ERZ809504.24-NODE-24-length-23365-cov-6.634063_pt1 | contig 23365 bp, 22 predicted proteins | sample MGYA00521273_ERZ809504 | MGnify/ENA primary metagenome ERZ809504 (study PRJEB31581, sample SAMEA3312979) | metagenome | study: EMG produced TPA metagenomics assembly of the PRJEB8939 data set (Metagenomic analyses of Rumen microbiomes reveals...
ATATCGGTCTCGGCATTCCTGCTGAACCGCTCTTCCGATCTAGCTATCCTCCTCTCAAACTGGTAATTCTTTGGCTATAAACGAATTATCGAAATGCCGCTATTTTCGCTCATTTGCGTCCAGCAGCAAACAAAAACGAAAAGTGCCCCTAAATTTGAGGCACTTTGTCAGAATTATTCATAAAGTCAACTCACCTTTGTCTTTTCGTGTAAATCCACAAGGCGATACCTAAGACGAGGAGGATGGCAAAGAGGATCAGCTTCTGAACTTTCTGGTTTGCCTCAAAGGACATGTAGAACCAAACGACATCAAGCAGGAAGATGACGATACCGCCACACAGACAGATAGCCCCGGCAGAGAGCTTATTACGGAGCGGAGCACCCTCCTGTCCCTTGAAGACAGCACGGAAGATACCTCCCGTGACAATAACAGAACTGACGGCGCAGCATGCCAATACCACATACCACACCGTCTTCTTCTTTTCACGCTCCTGTTCCTGCTGTTGCAGTTGTATTTCCAGTTCCTTGAACTTATCCAGTTGCTTTCTCACGTCCTCTGTCACATACTCCCCGTACAGGCTGTCCAGATTGACATCCTGCGCGACCGCCATCGCAGTGGAACCCATCATGATGAGCAGCAGGAGCATTCTCAGAGGCGTCCGCATACACTTATTTAAAATTCCATTTCTTCCAGTCTACTGCCTTGTCAGAGGGAATAGTCTGAGGAGTCTGCATCTTGCCGTTAGTGACGACGCTCTGCTTCATGACCTCACTAGTGACGTAGTCAGCCAATTCGCCAAAAGTCACATCGCCTTTCGTATCCCTCAGTTTCTTCAACAGATAATAGGTAAACATGCCATGATTCTTCTCCTGGTAGGGATATGCCGTCTCGTCACCTTGCGCTGCTGAGAGAATAACCATCTTGCCTTTAGGTGCACCCTGTTTAGCTTTTATAGCCACACCACGTGCCGAAGCTAACATAGCTCCATCACGATTGGCACCACTGAAACAGGCATCCAGCAATACCACAACAGACTTCGCCTTCTTTTCTCCTAGCATTTTATAGATTTCATCAAGGCTGTACCCCGTCGTTATATCAGAGCCATAGCCGTCGACAGGTAACAGATAGGACGACTGGTTACTCTCGTCTGGGATACCGTGACCAGCATAGTAGAAGATGATGTTGGCATCGCCCTTATAGGCTTCCATCACCTGACTGATCCAGCTCAACTGTCTCTTCATGCGATTCAGTGTTGCATCAGGTGTATAACGGATATTGCTTTCTGGTATGCCGAGTGTCTTTTGACAATATTCTTTAAAGACCTGTCCGTCATTCAATGCATTAGGAACATTGGCAACTTCCATATAGTTCTCATTAGCAATGATAAGGGCGAAAGTATGTGTACGCATCAGTTTGCCTGTAGGAATGTTCTGGTCGACATCTGACTTCTTGGTCTGCGGAGCAGGCTTATTGGCAGCCTGAGGCTGAGTGACAGCAATGGGCTGTGCCTGTACGATGACCTGAGGCTGCTGGACTGTATTCTGAGCCACCTGGTTGGCAGGAATGCCACTGCCTCCCTTGGGGTTCAGGGCATAGTTCTGCGAATGCTTCACACCTTCGTTATAGATAGGTATGAGATCGGTGAGCAGGAATTGTCCCCCCTTCTTGCTATATCGCTGCAGCCACTCCTTCTCACGTTCAGTATCCTGCGCCACAGCGATACCATCTCTGTAGAAAGCAGCGATATGGTACATGGCGTCAGGAAGTCCGCGCTCTGCCGCCTTGCGATACATCCTAAAGGCATCGGGATCGCTTTTCTCGGTCCCGATACCATATTGATAGCAGACAGCCAAATAGAACTGGGCGGCAAGATCATTGGTGGCAGCTGATTTCTTCAGCTCTTCAAACCCATATTGTATATAGCCCTGCTTGATATACCCCAGAGCTTCTGAGGTGCGTTTGTCGACCGTCACACTATGTCCGTGAAGGCAACAAAAACAGATCACTATCGTCAGTAATGTTCGCATCAGTCGTCTTGTCCGGTATTCATGATGTCACTGACATAATTAAGCTTTCCCCAGTCTGCGGTAGCACCGTCGAAATGGATAATCTTCTTATAGGCGTTCTCGGAGAAGGGCGTATACCACAACGCTCCAAAAGTAAACAGACCGCCTACGAACTTTCCAAGGAAGCTACCCTTTTTCTTCGATATCCAGGTGTGATTCAGCGTAAAGGTACCTTTTTTATAATTACCTTCCCAGTCACAAACAATGATAGGTGAACGATCTTCATCAAACTCAAAGGGGCTATTGGCTTTGATGTGGAGGATTGCCGGTGTCGTCTCTTTGATTCCGAACCCCTTCTTGTCTTTCTTTTTCAGGTCGGTCGGCATCTCTACGTAAAAAGGAGCAAAAATAACATCGCTTACCCATGTGGACATCGAGACATTCGTCCAATCCTCACTCTTCTTGTTGAAGGCGTAGGCAATAGACGCTCCGATGTTATTGATACTCTCATCCTCTGTCAGATGGCGTACAACCGTTCCTTTATACTCTTTGCCCTTTGGGTCACCATCCAATGACTCACTCACCATTTCCTCGACAATGGAAAGCAGTCGCTTGTCATACTCCGTGAAGTCGTCGTCGGTAGTCTCTGAGGTAGTATATTTCCTGTAAAGTGATGTCGACATATTGCAAATGTATGTCTCATTCTGCTTAGCACCGATATTGGGAGCAATGGTGATGTACTCGTCCTCCTTGGTGCTCACACCCTTCTTGGAGGCTTTTTTATCATCACCTTGCTTGTTCTGCTCAGGGTCAAACAATGGTTTTGCCTTTCCATTATGGAAAGCGAAGCACTGGGCCTTGTCGATGAAGATAGTCTTCTTGGTCTTATTGGTAGCCCACAACTGCTCATTATAAATCTCCAACTTGATGTTGTCATCCTCATAGACACTGTTTGCCTGTGAATAGGCAAGAATCAATGCGTTACGATAGTCGGTTTTTGTCTTTGCCGATACACTCACTGCAACTAAGCAGAGAAATGCGAAGAGAATAGATGTTTTTTTCATTTTATTTATAGTTTTAGTGAATTATTTCTTTTTAATAGTCATAGGAAACGACTGCACGTTCATCTCTTTGTCATATTTACGACACTTGGCAAGCCACTCCTGTAACTCTTTATGCGACAACTGACGAGGCAGCGTCTCCGAATCCGATGCTCTGTCAACAGCCTTCGTAAACTCATTGGGCGAAAACACCACATATATCAAGTTATGCTCCTCGTCTTTGTCACAGGTCATATTGTATTCGTCAACAAAGGCACGTTCTTGTTGGGGAACGTCTTTGGCACTGAAAAACACATAACGCTGATCGTCTCTTATAGCATAAGCGCCCTCCGACTGACTACGATAAGGCAACAAACAATATGCCTGCCTATCAGCATCTATCAGATAGACTGCAACATAGCCTTTTACAGGAGAGATGAATGACAAATAGAGATCGTCGCCAGCATAAAACTCGCTGTCCTCAAACTTATCTTCGGTACCATTACGAAGCACATGGGCTTGGAAGTCAATCTTTGCCGACACTAGTTCACGAGCCTTTCCTTTCACGCGACAAGTCACCACCAGCATATTGTCGTCATAGCTGATTTTGTATTCCGGATCATCCACATCACCAAGCCATTCGCCTTTCACCTCACTGCCTCCAACACTGAAGAAGTCCGTCGTAGACTCACCATTACTGTTCTCTACACGGGTGACGTTCTGTTGCTGAACAATAGTGCCGAACTCGTCAGCCAGTGCCTGGATCTTTGCACGTTCCAAAGCAATCCGCCTTGCCTGCTCTATCGTTACATTCTCTGGAGCATGATAGGTGTATTCGCCCTCTACCGTCTTCACCTTCTGGGCAAAAACGGAAGTTGTCAACAGTGTCAGCAGGAGGATAACCGCTCGTCTCATTACTTACCGCCTCATTACTTACCAGCCTAGGATGTCGTCGAGTTTCTTCTGTACTTCGTCACCTTGCTTAGCCAGTTCCTCGCTTGCAGCCTTTTTAGCTGCAGCCTTTGCCATTTTACTATTATAGGCAATACGGACAAGCACCTCATAGCCATTGGTCTTCTCACGGTAGAGCTCCACGACAGGAAGTACACGACCAATGCTTTGAATAATCAGGTTCTTATTCGCCATGATCGACTTGGCAAGGGAGTTCGCCACGTCTTTGCCTACTTGTTCGCTGGCTACCGTATTCTCGATAAGAGCCGTCACCTCGGTCTGAATCTTACCTGCCAAAGCCTGTTTGGCAAGTTCTGTTGCCTGCATCTTCGCCGCATCATAGACACTACCGAAACTCATCGCCTCACCAATGATGAACTTCTGGAACAGATCATCATCTATTTCCATCTCCATCATATAAGAACGGTCTAACTGTTTCTCCATGGGCAAAGCTCCTGGAGAAACCTTCCATCCCTCTTTAGTCAACTTCTTAGCCTCCTTACGGGCGGTCTTAGTAGCCTTTTCGTTCAACTCAGCCTTGGTAGCCTTCTTTAATTCTTTACGCGCCTCTATCTGTTCTTTTGTCAACTGTGCGTAACTAATTGTGGAACCTGCCAACAGACAAATACCCACCAATAATAAAACCTTTTTCATTTTCTCTCATTTATAGATTTAACTGTTATTGATTTTTGCAAAGGTACAAATTAGTTGGTAAAAAACAAAAAATATTGATATTTTATTTTATCTGCCCAAATTTATTTGGCATTTTACCCGATTTGCACTACCTTTAACCTATGGTTGAAGGTAGGCTGCGTCTCGGAAAAACCAAAAATATTTTTGGTTTTTCTCTCGATTTGCACTACCTTTGTACCCGAAAAAAGAACGAAATCATATGCAAGAGACAAGACAGAATAAGATTGCACGGTTGCTGCAGAAGGAACTGAGTGTTATTTTCCAGCAGCAGACTCGTTCGATGCATGGGGTCATGGTGAGTGTCACGAGAGTACGTGTGAGCCCTGACCTGAGCATCTGCACGGCGCACCTGAGTATCTTCCCCAGTGAGCGTGGCGAGGAGTTGATGGAGAACATCCATAAGAACGAGAAACAGATCCGGTATGAGTTGGGGACCAGGGTACGCCATCAGTTGCGTATCATCCCTGAGCTGCGTTTCTTCATTGACGACTCACTCGACTATATTGACCATATTGACGAGCTGTTGAAGAAGTGAACTTCCCGTTCTATATCGCCCGTCGTTACCTCTTCTCGAAGAAGAGCACCAACGCTATCAACGTGATCAGCGGTATCTCCGTCGTGGGAGTCGCCGTTGCCACGATGGCATTGGTGGTCACGCTCAGCGTGTTCAACGGCTTTCACGATATGGTAGCCTCCCTTTTCACGCAACTCGACCCACAGATCAAGATCACCCCAGCCAAGGGGAAGACGGTTGCCGCCGATGACTCACTATTGACACGTATCCGTCAACTGCCGCAGGTAGATGTCGCCACAGAGGTGATGGAAGACCAGGCTCTTGCCGTCTATGGGGAGCGACAGGCTATGATTCAACTTAAGGGTGTGGAGGATAACTTCGACAAGCTGACGCATATCCGTGAGGTATTGGAGGGTGACGGTGACTTTGAGCTGCATGCCGCTGATATGTATTATGGCATCTTAGGTCTTGGCGTCGCCTACCAGCTGGGGACAGGCTATACCTACGAACGCCCTTTGAAGATCTATGCCCCTCGGAGGGAGGGTCAGCTCAACATGGCAAACCTGCAGGAAGGTTTCGTGGAGGATGAGCTGTACTCACCCGGTGTCCTGTTCAGTATCAAACAAGGGAAATACGACAAACGGTATATCATCACCTCCATTCATTTCACCCGTCATCTCTTTGACCAAGAGGGGATGCTCTCCTCCTTGGAGCTTCGTCTGAAAAACGGCAGTGACTTCGAGAAGGTGAAGGCAGAGATGCAGGAGATCGCAGGTGACCGTTTCGTGGTGCGTGACCGTTATGAGCAGCAGGAAGACACCTTCCGCATCATGAAGATAGAGAAGCTCATGGCATATATCTTCCTCACCTTCATCCTTGTCATCGCTTGTTTTAATATCATCGGCAGTATCTCGATGCTGATGATCGACAAGAAGAATGATGTGGTGACGCTGCGTAACCTGGGGGCTTCCGACAAGCAGATTGTCCATATCTTCTTGTTTGAGGGACGTATGATCTCCGCGATGGGAGCCGTCATCGGCATCGCTATCGGACTGTTGCTCTGTTGGCTGCAACAGCAATATGGTATCGTACGACTGGGGCAGTCAGAAGGAGCGTTTATCATCGATGCCTATCCCGTCAGCGTACATCCCTGGGATATCATCCTTATCTTCTTCACCGTCCTCGCCGTAGGATTCCTCAGCGTATGGTATCCCGTACGCTATTTCGCCAAGCGACTATTAAACTAACGTGATGTTCTCCACCTCCACGGGTTCGTGGAGGAATATCTGTGCCTGTTCCTTGAACTTCTCAGGATTCTCTGTCGTGAGGTAATGGACCTCACCACCCTGGGTACAACGCTGTTCGATGTCAGGATGTCGGTGGAAATATTTCTGCAGCGCGTCAGCGACATATTCCCCCTGGGAGATGATACGGATGCCACGGGGAATGTATTTATGAATCTTAGGCAATAACAAAGGATAATGGGTACAGCCTAAGATAATGGTGTCAATCTCGGAGTCCATACGCAGAAGCTGGTCAATGCGTTTCTTCACGAAATAATCCGCACCAGGGGAGTCTGCCTCGTTATATTCCACCAGGGGAACCCAGAACGGACAGGCGACACCGCTGACATGGATGTCCGGGAAGAACTTATGAATCTCCAGGTTATAGCTCTGGCTCTTAATGGTACCTTCCGTCGCAAAGATACCGACATGACGGGAATGCGTCAGGGAACCGATGACCTCCGCCGTAGGACGGATGATACCTAACACACGACGCTGTGGGTCGAGGTTGGGGAGGTCATGTTCCTGGATAGTACGTAACGCCTTCGCGGACGCGGTGTTACATCCTAAGATCACGAGGTGGCAGCCCATCTCAAAAAGACGGGTGACCGCTTGGCGGGTAAACTCATAGACCACATCAAAGGAACGGGTACCATAGGGAGCACGGGCATTGTCACCCAAGTAGAGGTAGTCATACTGGGGTAACAACTGGCGGATACCATGTAAGATGGTCAGACCGCCATAGCCACTGTCGAAGATACCAATAGGTCCTGGTTTACTCGGAAACATGGTCATCGTTAACGTAACGCGTCTTTCACTGCATCTGTCACATCCTCACCCATCGTGATATTCATCCACGGCATGGCGTTCTGGTCTGTATTGAGGATAAAGGCGAGACCACGGGAGCTGCCCACACGAGCCAAAGCATCAGCAAGACGTGTCTTCAACGGCTGCAAAGCCCTCTCCCTGGCTTCCGCCAAGAGACGCTGACTCTCCTTCTTGAAAGCGATATTCTTGTCAAGCAACTCCTGAAGCTCGGTCTGACGCTTCTGTAAGATGGTCTGCGGGAAGTCACGCTGACCGTCCAGAAACTCCTCGTATTTCTTGTTAAACTCGTCTTCCACACGTTTCTGCTCTGCGGCATACTGCTCCTGCAACTGTGCCATGTTTGTCTCCACAAGGGCATAATCACTCATAGACTGGAGCACAGCAGAATAGCTGAGAAATCCAAACTTCAGTACTGCGGTCTCTGACTGTGCAGACACAGCGAGCTGCATACATGTCATGACCAAAAGGAAAGCAACTTTCTTCATATTCGTTTTTGAGTTAATAGGAGGGCGTGTCGTCTGGCACACCCTCCTCATGTTATTGTCGTAGGGAAACCCTTACTTCAACAGGTTCATCGTGTCAGTGGCAATCATCAACTCCTCATCAGTAGGAATGACAACCACTTTCACCTTAGAGTCATCGGCGGAGATCACAGCCTCCTCACCACGGATATTGTTCTTCGACGCGTCGAACTTGATGCCAAGGAACTCCATGTCCTTGCATACCTCGGCACGCATGCTCACCTGGTTCTCACCAACACCAGCGGTGAAGACGACAACATCCAGACCACCCATAGCGGCAGCATAGGCGCCAATGTACTTCTTGATACGGTAGAAATACATATCCTGAGCCAGTTTGGCACGCTCGTCACCACTCTTGGCGGCATTCTCGACATCACGCATGTCACTGGAACCGCCTGTGATACCAGCTACACCACTCTTCTTATTGAGCAGGTTAGACATACCGTCAGCGTCCAGTCCGAGTTTCTTCTCGATGAAAGTCACAGCACCACCGTCAATATCACCGGCACGGGTACCCATCACCAGTCCCTCAAGGGGTGTAAGACCCATAGAGGTGTCGATACACTTACCATCTTTCACGGCAGCGATAGAGCCACCATTACCCACGTGACAGGTCACCATCTTCGTACCCTCCGCAGGGATACCGAGGAACTCACAGGCACGTGCTGACACATAACGGTGAGAGGTACCATGGAAACCATAACGACGGATACCATATTTCTGATACAGCTCGAAAGGAATGGCATACATATAAGCCTTAGGGGGCATCGTCTGATGGAAAGCTGTGTCAAACACACCGACCTGAGGCAGTCCAGGCATCAGCTCCTTCACGGCATTCACACCCTTCAGGTTGGCGGGGTTATGCAGCGGTGCCAGATCGGAACACTCCTCAAAAGCCTTCAACACCTCGTCAGTCAGGATGACAGACTTGTTGAACTTCTCACCGCCATGCACCATACGGTGACCAACGGCATCAATCTCCTTCAAGTCTTTGATCACACCAATCTCCGGATCTGTCAACAGCGAGAAGATAAACTTCACACCCTCTGTATGCTCTGGGATGTCATGCATAATCTGTTTCTTCTCACCATTGGCGAGCTTCACCTTCACAAAGGCACCGTCCAAGCCTACACGCTCAGCACCACCTGACGTCATCACACTCTTGTCGTCCATGTTGTACAATGCGTACTTGATAGAGGACGAACCACAGTTCAATACTAATATCTTCATAATTTCAATTCTTTTAGTCGCTTCACTTTTTCGCGTCCATAGCCTGACAGGCGGTAATGGCAACCATATAATAGATATCCTCTACGGAGCAACCGCGAGACAGATCGTTGACAGGACGTGCGATACCCTGCAGGATAGGACCAATGGCTATGGCATCACCTAAGCGCTGTACGAGTTTATAACCGATATTACCTACCTCCAGGTTAGGGAATACGAGGACGTTTGCCTTACCTGCGATCTCTGAACCAGGAGCTTTCTTGGCACCGACACCAGGAACAAGGGCGGCATCAGCCTGCAACTCTCCGTCAATCTTCAGAGACGGATCCAGTTCCTTAGCAAGTTTCGTTGCCTCTATCACCTTATCCACCACCTCATGCTTGGCACTCCCTTTGGTGGAGAAGCTCAGCATGGCAACACGGGGATCAGCAAAACCTGCCACAGACTTAGCGGTCTGTGCCGTACATACGGCAATCTGACTGAGCTGGGCGGCATCCGGCATAGGAGTCACTGCTACGTCACCGATTACCAACACACCATTCTCACCATATTGAGGCTGCTTGGAAATCAACAGCATACCACCGCTGACACAGGTGATGCCAGGAGCGCATTTGATGATCTGCAAGGCAGGACGCAGGGTGTCACCTGTGGTAGAGAGGGCACCGCTGATCTGACCGTCAGCACCCTCCGTCTTGATAATCATACAACCAAGATACAAGGGGTTCTTCACTAGTTTGCGAGCTTCCTCGATAGTCATACCCTTTGACTTACGAAGCTCTGCGAGCTTCTCAGCAAGTTCCTCACTCTTCTCGAAATTCTCCGGGTCAATCAAAGTCGCCTTATCAATGTTTGTCAATCCTTTCTCCTTGGCAAGAGCATGTACCTTGTCAGGGTTACCAATCAGGATGATGTCTGCGATGTCGTCAGCCAACACCTTGTCGGCTGCACAAAGGGTGCGCTCCTCTTCTGCTTCCGGGAGCACGATGCGCTGCTTGTTTGCCTTAGCACGCGCTACGATTTTGCTTAATAAATCCATAGTTTGTTTTATTATTATTAGTTTTAAGACATATACTGAATTGCAAAGATACAAAAAAACTCTAAACTCTAAACGCTAAACGCTAAACTTTTAATATATATTTACATCAATTCTTTCGTGAGGATACTCTCCAATTTCTCCGCGGTCAGACGAATCTGCAGGTTAGACTTGATCGCTACGGTGATACCACCGGTCTCCTCACTCACCACGATGGCGACACAATCGGACTCCTGTGAGATACCTAATGCCGCACGGTGTCGCAAACCCAGTTCCTTGGGAATGTCCAGATTATGACTGACGGGGAGGATACAGCCTGCCGCCTTGATACGTCGTTTGGAGATAATCATCGCACCGTCATGCAACGGAGAGTTCTTGAAGAAGATGTTCTCGATGAGTTGCTGACTGATGATGGCCTCTATACGCTCACCGGTAGCCACCACATCATCTAACGGCATATTACGCTCGAAGACGATCAAAGCACCGATTTTACGTCTACTCATACCCATACATGCCATCACAACCGGCATGATGGTCTGTTTCAGTTCCTCGCTATTTGCTGTTTTACTCTTTCCCAACAAACGGGTCAGCATTCGCATACGTTCATGGGCACCCAGATTATAGAGGAACTTTCGAATGTCTTCTTGGAACAGGATAATCAGACCTATCACACCCACGCTGACCAGTTTGTCCATGATGGCACCCAACAGGCGCATCTCCAATACCTGAGACACCACCAGCCATAACACGATGAAAATCATGATTCCCATGAACACATTCAAGGAACGCGACTCTTTCATCAGCCTGTAGATGTAATACAACATCATGGCGACGAGGACGATATCGATAATATCTTTGATGCCTAACTCTACTATCATACTACTCGCTCAATTTTAACCGCTCAACTAACGCGACACACTCCACGGCTTCCCTCACATCATGGACACGCAGAATGCTGGCACCCTTCTGCAAAGCGATGGTGTTCAGTACGGTCGTACCATTCAATGCTTCTCCTGGTTTGCACGCCAACGCCTTATATATCATCGACTTACGGGAGACACCCGCCAATACAGGAAGTCCGATAACGGATAACCGTTCCAGCTGCATCATCACCTCGTAATTCTGCCCCAAGGTCTTACCAAAGCCAAAGCCTGGGTCGAGGATAATGTCTTTCTGACCGTATGAGCGCAACTCATCCTCCTCACGGGCAAAATGAAGCAGCATTTCACGAATGGTCGGCTGAACAGACATTAATATATAGGGTACACCTAGACGCGCTACCATACGGAACATCTTCGCATCAGCACCTTCCGACACGTCATTGATGATATCCACACCGTATTCCTCAACAACCATACGTGCCACATCAGGACGGAAAGTGTCCACACTGACCACTGCCTCTGGAGCCTCACGACGGATAATGGCAAGAGCAAAACGCAGACGCTCCATCTCCTCTGCTTCCGTAACCGGCTCACTTCCCGGACGTGTAGAGCAGGCACCCACATCAATGATGCTGCCTCCCTCTTGCAGAATCTGTTTGGTTCGCAAGGCAATATCCGTCGCCGTCTGCTGACGACTTTCCGCATAGAATGAGTCAGGCGTCACATTCAGGATACCCATCACCTGTGGGGTGCTGAGTTCTAATAATCGTCCGTTACAGTTCAGTGTGTACTCCATATTTTTTGCAAAGATACGAAAAATCGAAAGCAGAACAAAAAGAATTTATTCTTTTTTTATGCTGAGATGGAGTATCTTCGTCTTTTTATGACAAAGTTACGAAAAAGTTTAGAGTTTAGAGTTTAGAGTTTAGAGTTTTTTTGTATCTTTGCGTCAAAATCATAAAATAACAATGGATATTAAGGAACTTTATAAACTTTACCAGCAGCATCCATGTATTACCACCGACTCGAGAAACTGCCCCGAGGGTAGTATCTTCCTTGCCCTGAAAGGTGAGTCGTTCAATGGTAATCAATTCGCTGTACAGGCTTTGGAGAAAGGCTGCGCTTATGCCATCGTGGATGAAGCCCCCTCCAACGCTCAACCCTCAACGCTCAACGCTCAACTCATACAGGTCGATGACTGTCTGCAAACCTATAAGGACCTGGCACGGGAGCACCGTCGTCAGTTTGACATCCCTGTTATCGGTATCACGGGTACCAACGGCAAGACGACGACCAAGGAGCTCATCCGTGCCGTCCTGTCAGAGTGCTACAACGTGATGGCTACAGAGGGTAATTTCAACAACGATGTGGGAGTGCCTAAGACCTTATTCCGTTTGAATGAGGATCATGATATCGCCGTCGTGGAGATGGGAGCCTCACATCCCGGAGACATCAAGACACTGGTAGAGACTGCAGAGCCGACTAGTGGACTCATCACGAATGTTGGACGAGCCCATCTGTTGGGCTTCGGCTCCTTCGAAGGGGTCTGCAAGACCAAGGGAGAACTGTATGACTTCCTGATCGGCCACGACTGTCCCCTTTTCGTCAATCGTGACAACGAGCATCTGATGAAAATGGTGAAAGAAAGAGGGGAAAGAGGAGTTCAGCCTGATATCTACTACTATGGACAGAGTGACTCCAAGGACATCCTGATTCGTGGTGAGGTCATCAGTTGTGCTCCCTTCCTGAAATTCCGCTGGCGGGAACAGGATGCCGATGCTGACTATACCTCTGAGTGGATGGAGGTACAGACACATCTCATCGGAGCCTACAACCTCGACAACATGCTTGCCGCCATCACTATCGGCTATGTGAATAACATTCCATTTGAGCAGATCAACCACGCCTTAGAGAATTATATCCCCTCGAACAACCGTAGTCAGATGACGGTGACGGAGCATAACCATCTTGTTGTGGATGCTTATAACGCCAATCCTACGAGTATGAAGGCTGCCATCGACAACTTCAAACTGATGGACGTACCGCATAAGATGGCGATTATCGGAAAGATGGGGGAACTGGGCGATGTTGTTGAAGAGGAGCATCAGAAGGTTGTCGATATGCTGACCGACGCTCATTTCGAAGAGGTATGGTTGGTAGGTGAGGAGTTCCAAAACATCCCTTGTAACTTCCGTAAGTTCAAGGATGTCGAGGAGGTCAAAGAAGCGATAGCCGCTAACAGCCAGACGCTAACCGGCAAATACATCCTCATCAAAGGCTCAAACAGTAATAAACTCTTCCAATTGCCAGAACTGCTATGATCAAAAGACTGCTGCTCTCCTCTACCATACTCCTATTACTTGCCTGTCAAGGTAAGCAATCACCTATGAAGGAGGGGAATGCCGTCTATTACTGGCGCACAGACCTGCGGCTCGACTCCACGGAGCGTGCCTTCCTGAAGCAGTATCATATTAATAAGGTGTATTGCCGCTATTTCGATGTGGTGATGAGCGACAGCCTGGGTCCCATACCCAATGCCACCCTCAAATTCAGCGAAACCCTGCCAGCAGGTGTTGAGATGATCCCTACCGTCTTTATCGTCGAGAGCTGTATGCATCAGAAGCCCGAGGGACTCGCCAGGAAAATCGTCGACCGCATCCTACAGATGAATGAGACGAATGACATCAAAGGAGTGAGGGAGATACAGATTGACTGTGACTATACAGCACGAAGCCGTATGTTCTACTATCAGTTCCTGGAGGAGCTGAGGTCGGTATTGTCAACATTCAACTATCAACTGTCAACCACCATCCGCCTCCACCAGTTGTCGATGAAGGTTCCGCCTGTCGACTACGGAGTGCTGATGCTCTATAACACAGGACACCCGATGAAGTTCATGGAGCGTAACCCTATCCTTGACATCCGTGATGTGGCACCTTATCTGCGTTATCTCGAAGACTATGACCTGCCATTGGCGGCAGCCTATCCAGTCTTCCTCTGGCATCGTATCATCCAAGGGGTGGATATCGAGCATGTGGCTACCGCTGAGGAGATCCTCAAGGTCAAGAATGCAGTGGAGAAAGAGCGTGAGGAACTGAAACGCAGCATCCTCACCTATGATTTAGCAACAGATAATATTAACAGATATAAACCAGAAACCTATGAAAAGATTTATTCTCATTAGCCTGCTTGTCGTGCTCGGCATGCCGATGATGGCATGTGGCTGGTATGGAACAGACAACATCTACTTGTTCCGTTTGTACGACAGTAATGAATTCAGTGAGCGTGTCGACAAGATTACACGTGACAACTGGAAGGCCTATCTCGGAAGCGACCAGGATTATTACTGGTTCGATGCCGATGAGATCATCAAGGCTGCCCAGAAGAAGAACGATGCCCTGATGGTCAGCTATGTCAAGAACCTGAAACGCTACCTTGACGTATGCTCCAGTGTCAGGGACGACTCCTGGAAGTATCCCTCCAAGGAAGAACTCGCCCAGCGCAACAAGACACTGCGTGAGGTACAGGCGTATGCTCTCAGCAAAGTCAAGACAAAACTGCGTTCCCAGCATGCGTTACTTTATATGCGCTGTAATATGGTGCTCGGACTGAACCGTGACAACGTCACTTTCTGGGAGAATACGGCAAGCCTGTTTATTGAGACGGTCTATAAGGACATGATGAAGAACATCTATGCTGGTGCGTTGTATAAGACTGGCAGGGATGCTGAGGCTGGAGAGCTCTTCGCGGAGATGGGCGACTATAACAGTCTGATGACACAGTTCTACAAACGTCGCTCCTTCGCTGCCATCCGTCAGGAGTACGAGCGTGATGCCAATGCGGGAGTACTGCCTTTCTTGTTGCAGGACTTCGTGAACAACGCCCAGGAGGCTGTTGACCAGGATATGGAGGGTAAGCTCTTCGTCCGTGATATCAAAAAGGAGGAGGCGATGCAGATGGCACAGTTTGCCGGACAGGTCATCAGAGAGGGTAAAACCAAGAATCCTGCGATGTGGAAGGCGGCACAGGGCTGGCTGGAATATCTCTTCGGGAAGAAACAGCAGGGTTATGATGACATCCAGCAGGCGCTGAATATGGACGGCACGGAATGGGCAAAGACCAGTGCACGTGTCATCCACTTCTATATCAAGTCGGATGTGGCTCCACTGAACGATGCTTTCGACAAGTGGCTGACCAACGAACTACAATGGATCAATGGTGGCGAGGGTCCTTACGAGGGTTTCAAGGGGGGAGCACTGACACGTGCCATCAACCAGCAACTTGTCGACAAGTACGACAAAGTCGGACGTGACTTCACGACCAACGCCCTGCTTAACATCACCTCCAACTATGCCTATGAGGCCCGCATCAACTCGATGAAGGTGGAGCGTCTGGAGGATTTCTTCACTTATACAAAATCACCTTCCGACAACGAGCTGGACGAGTATCTGAAAGGACAGATGAAGATTAGTCCTACGAAAATGTATGAACTGATCGGCACCAAGCACCTGCGTGTCTGTCAGTGGGAAGAAGCCATCAACTGGTTGCAGCAGGTTCCTGTCTCCTATATGGCTGAGCAGACACAGGTGGTCTATGCCGTCAATCGTAAATGGACCATTGAGCCTTGGATTACGCGTCAGTGGCTGAAGGACGAGATTGAGTACAGTAATGAGAAACAGAAACTGAAGAGCAACTATAAACTCGACTTCGCCAAGGAGATGCTCGCGATGGAGAAAGAGGCTGCCATCATGAAAGGTGACGCACAGTGCCAGCGTTACTACGACCTTGCCATCCGTTATGCACAGGCATCATATAGCGGTGACTGCTGGTATCTCACCCGCTATGGCAAGAGCTGGACAGACTCTGTGGAAGTCAACGAGGCGAATTTCGGACAGATTGCCAAGCAACTGCTGCAGAAAGCGAGTCAGACCAAAGACCCTGTGCTGAAAGAGAAAGCGCTCTTCGGTAGTTGTTACTACTACCTCAACCCCACCCCTTGGTATGAGTCTGTTTGGAATAACGACAACTCCCGCTTCGAGATCGTCTATCGTCCACAATCTGCCCAGTTCCAAGCATTACTTGCCTTGGAGCAGTTCGAGAAATCAAACAAGAACGGGGTGAGTGCCATTGTCTCCAATTGTGATGTCTATACGACATTCATCAAGAGAAACAAGTAACACCAAATGTTAAAAACCGATAATTCTCAATTGACCCTTCTCAATTGTCAATTAAATGTACTACCTTTGCAGGCGATTTGAAAAAATCGTCTGCAAATCGGGATGTAGCGCAGTTGGTAGCGCACTACGTTCGGGACGTAGGGGTCGGGCGTTCGAGTCGCCTCATCCCGACACAAAGCGGCAAGTGAGACTCTTCACTTGCTGCTTTCTTATTTGACAAGGTATGCCTGTCCAAGTAAATTCAGTGTGTTTACTTAGTAAATTCAGTGAATTTGGTCAGTAAATTCAGTGAATTTACTGAAACAAGGAATATCCCTTAGCGAAACATCCTGTACGATACCAACAAAAGAATCCCTGCTAAGCGTGACGCTCAACAGGGATTCTGTTTATTTGTAGTGGCTATTACAAGCCAAGCTTCTTCTTCACCTCCGCAGTCACATCGGTAGAGAGTGTGCTGCTGATGTAGGGGACACCACCGGCGATATCCATGATATAGACATAGTTACCAGCCTGACCTACTTGTTTGATAGCGTCAATCACCTTGGTCTGGATAGCCTGCATCTTCTCAGACTGCTCCTTAGCAAGAGCCTGCTGGTTATCCTGATAGGTCTGCTGGATCTTCTGGTACATATCCTGCAGTTCCTTCTCACGACGCTCCTTGATATTTGCGGGCAGGGTAGCCTGTTCCTTCTCATAAGCCTCAGCCTTCTTCTGCAGCTCATCCTGCAGACTCTTCAACTCTGTCTCATAAGTCTTGGTCAGTGCCTCGATATCAGCACGAGCCTTTGTGAACTCAGGCATTGCCTGGATGATTTCCTGGGCATTAACATGACCAAACTTCTGTGCATTGGCGGTAGTGAAACCGCAGATTGCGCAAATAGCGCAAAGAATCATTTTTTTCATTGTCTTGTTTTAAAATTATTTCGTTATTACATTATTCTAGTCTTCTAGTTTATCTAGTTACTATATCCCAATCGGCTAAGCACCTCGCTGGAGATATCCACCTTGGGAGAGCCGAAGATGATACCACTGTCGCTGGCACGATCGAGGATAAGCTGATAGCCTCGCATGTCGGCGATCTCACTCACTGCGTTATAAATCTCCTCCTGAATAGGAGTCATCAGGGCTGTACGTTTTTTAAACAGCTCTCCCTCTGGACCGAAGTATTTCTTCTTCAACTCAGAAGCCTCACGCTCTTTCTCCATAATGGCATCCTGACGAGCCTTCTTCTGTTCTTGAGAGAGGAAGACCACCTCTTTCTGATAGTCCTTATACATGGTCTGTGCCTCTGTCTGAAGAGCATCCACCTCTGCCTGCCATTTCTTCGACACTTGCGACAACTGCTCGTTGGCACGCTCATAGGCAGGAATGTTCTTCAAGATATAGTCCATATCCAACAAGGCAAACTTCTGTGCATGCAACGACAACGTCGCAACACACATTATCATCATCAATATTACTTTCTTCATATTTGTCTCTGTTTAAGTTAATACACCACTTGGACGTGAAAACTTCTGAAAGGTTTAAGAGTTTCCTTAGAATTCCTGTCCCAGAATGAAGTGGAACTGGCTGCCACCCTTCTTGTAATTACTACCGCTATATACCTTGTCGAAGCCATATGCCCAGTCGATACCCATCAGACCCACCATCGGCAGGAAGATACGTACACCGACACCAGCAGAGCGTTTCATGTCAAACGGATTGAACTTCTTCGTGTCCACCCACGCATTACCACCTTCCAGGAAGGTGAGACCATAGATGGTGGTGTTACCCAACATAAACGGATAGCGGAGCTCTAACGTGAAACGATCGTAGGCATAGGCATTGTAGTAGGCACTTGTCCCTGCCTGATAAGCTGCCGTATTCGAGATAGAACCATTGTCATAACCACGCAGACCGATGGTCTCCTCAGCATAACCAGAAGAGTATCCACTCATACCGTCACCACCCACATAGAAGGTCTCAAATGGTGATTTCTTGAACCTGTTATAAGATCCCAGCAATCCAAACTCCACACGGGTCATGAGGACCAGACACTTCTGACCATTCGTCAAGGAAGTGAATGTACGTGACTTAAACTTCCACTTATGATACTCAATCCAACGATACTTGTCCTGCTGCTCTCGCTCGAAAGTGGCAGAGGAGCGGTCAGTGGCAAGATGCTCATAGTCTTTTTTGTCAAAGGCTGACCAGGGTGGTGTGAGTGTGACAGAAGCCATGAACTCAGAACCACGACGTGGGAAGAGCTGGTTATCCGTAGAGGTACGAGAGAGTGTCACCCCTAAGTTGATATTGTTACAGTTACCGTTGGAGATGATAAAGTAGTTCCAGTCACGCAACATATAACGTGTATATGACAAGGCTACAGACAACTGGAAATAGTCATCAGGCCAGCGCAGACGCTTACCCCATCCTACTGACACACCGAACATCTTGATGTATTTGTCGTCATCGAGCATGGCATCATAGTTATAACCAGAACCCGTGCTACCATAACCAGACATATACATCCAATAGTTATTATAGAGGTTGTTGTTACGATAGCTGCTGGAGATATCAGACTGCTTAGAGTAGAAAGCACTGATGTTCAAGGCATTCGGTCGTTTACCGCCAAACCATCCTGTGCTATAGCCTGTGGAGATAGAGCTATAGTAGCGACCATTGGTCTGCAAGGAGAGAGACAACTGCTCACCATCACCAATCGGCATGATACCACGATGCATCTTATTCTTGCCGAAGAGGTTACGCATGGAGAAGTTGTTCAGTTTAATACCCACACGACCGATGACACCCGTCTGACCCCAACCAAGGGAGAACTCCAACTGGTCGTTAGACTTCTGCTCAAGCTCCCAGTTGATATCAACGGTACCATCCTCATAGTTCGGTTTGATATCAGGGTTCACCTTCTCCGGGTCAAAATATCCCATCGAGGCAATCTCACGGGCAGAACGCTGGATGGCGTCTTTCGAGAACAAATCACCTGGTTTTGTACGCAGCTCACGACGCACGACCTCCTCGTAAAGACGGTCGTTACCATAGATACGCACATTACTGATATGTGCTTGTGTTCCCTCCTGGATACGCATCTCCAGGTCGATCGAGTCACCAACAATATTCACCTCCGTAGGATCCAGGTTATAGAACAGATAACCATTGTTCCAATAGTAGTTGCCAACGGCATCCTCATCCTCCGACAAGCGTTTCTTCAACAGTTTCTGGTTATAGACATCACCCTTCTTCATACCCAGTACGGCATTCAGATAGTCTGTCGTCACCACAGTATTACCTACCCAAGTGATATTACGGAGATAATATTTCTGTCCCTCGTCAATCTTCACAAAGACATTGACATGCTTCTCGTCATTGTTCCATACAGAATCCTCGAGAATCGTCGCATCACGGAAGCCCAGTTCGTTATATTTCTCTATCAGCGACTTCTTTGCCTCCTCATAACGCTCCGGCGTGAACTTCTTGGACTTGAAGATATTACCCAGTTTTCCTGCCTCGTTGATCTTTCCGAAGGCACCTTTCTTAAACAGCGAACCCTTGATCTTCTTGGTCTTCAACTGCTGGTTGCCCTCAAAGATGATATGGCGTACCTTCATCTTGTCCTTCTTATCGATATTGACATCAAGGATCACCATGTTCTTGTCTGTCACATCATCACGCTGAACAATCTGAATCTCTGCGTTCTTAAAGCCCTTGTCATCAAAATAACGCTTGGCGAGAATCTTAGCACGGTCTATCATGTTAGGTGTGATCTGACTTCCCTTCATGATACCCAGTTTAGCCTCCATATCCTCACGCTCCGACTTCTTGATGCCATGATAATTGATCCTGCTGACACGAGGACGGGTAGCAAGATTAATACAAAGATAAATCTTGGAGCCTACGATGGAGTCTGCCGTAATGGAAACACGTGAGAACAAACCATGACGCCAATAACGCTTCACGGCATCTGTTATCTCCGAACCAGGCACTGTTATCATCTGCCCTACGGAAAGACCGGAAAGACCTATCAGGACATAGTCCTCATACCCTTCAACACCCTTGACGGCAATACCGCCAATCTCACATGTCCTGGGAGTACCCGCATACGAGATATCAGGATTGGTTATCACATCCTGTGCACTAACGTTGATCGGTAAAAAAGCAGAAAGGAAAAAGAGCAGAATACCCTTGACCCACCTTTTGACCTTGTATGATATGTTCATTCTCATGATTACCGTTTTACTTTTTAACTTTTACCTCTTCTTCCACCTGTGCCTCAGTCTTACCGAAACGACGCTGACGACTCTGATAGCTCTCTATCGCCTTGTGGAGAGCCTCCTCATTGAAGTCTGGCCAATAAGTGTCACAGAAATAGAACTCGGAATAGGCACACTGCCAGAGCAGATAGTTGGAGATACGAACCTCACCCCCCGTACGGATAAGCAGGTCTGGGTCTGGCATCCATGATGTCCACAGATGCTGACGAATCGTCTCTTCATTGATATCGTCAGCACTCATCTCACCGTTCTGTACTTTCCGAGCAATGAGTTTTGTAGCGTTCACCAGTTCCTGTTTAGACGAATAACTCATGGCTATCGTCATTGCCATACCATCGTACATCGCTGTCTCTTCCTCCATAGAACGCAGTTTGTCCTGTACGCTCTTAGGAAGCCTGTCACGATCACCTACCACATGGAAGCTCACGTTATTATTATGAAACAGATCCATCTTGATGAAGCTGAGTACCAACCCCATCAGAGCCTCTACCTCATAGGCAGGTCTGTCGAAATTCTCTATAGAGAAGGCATACACTGTCAGATACTTCACTCCCAAGTTTGAGCAAAGTGTGGTAACGTTCTCTAAGTTGTCGAGTCCAGCTTTATGACCGAAAGTACGATCTAGCCCGCGGTCCATTGCCCATCTGCCATTGCCATCCATAATAATGGCAATATGTTGTGGTATACGCGTCTTATCCAGTTCTGCTGTCATATATCTTTTTCTATTTTACTTCTTCAATCTCTGTCATTATGACACGTCTTACATTTAGCCCATAGGTCATAGGTCATTGACAAGCGCAGATGACTGTAGCAGTCTGTATTCTTGAAGAGACCGCTACTCTTGATGCCATAAGGGTCCTTCACCCCGTCAAGTAGGTCACTTGTCGTAAAATGCATAGTCCATTCCAGTGCCAAGTTCGTACGTTTTCCCATCTTATACTTTACACCGGCACCTATTGGCAGATTCATTGCCACCTCCGTTTTCTCTGGTTTTGCGAAAGTAGCACCTATACCCATATATATATAAGGTGTAACCCGTTTTGCCCCACGATATTCTCTTCCCGTTCCATAAGGCCAGAAATTATACTCATATCTCACACCCACATCCACGAGTCCATGACTGAAACTCACTTCCTCAAGGAAGGGATAGTATGTCTTGGCATCCTTCGACGAGCCTTTGATCTTACCATAGCTCACGTTCAACGCCAAAGCCATCCGCGGGTTAAACTTATAGCGGCCCAACAAGGTAAACATCGGCTGCATGTTCTTAAAGAGGTTGCTGTTGAAGTCACCCTGATAGGAGACAACACCTATTCCACCACCTACCTCAGCGCGATATTCAGGATCTTCCTGCGCACTGATGGAGACCGTTAAGGTCAACAGCAAGATGGATAACAGCAACTTTCTCAACATCACACCTTATTCTGACTTATCCCAAGCCACCCTGTTCAGATGACCCTGCCAAACCTGTCCGTTACTACCGACAAGCCATATCTCCTTACCGTCAGTAGCTGCCCCGAAGGGGACTGTTCCACTTTCCACGAAGGCAGCTGGCAGTTGATAGGAACTATTCTTCTTCCAGATGATACCATTGTCACGACTCTGGTATATCTGTGTATAAGCATCGTCTTTGACTCCCCAGGCAAGGATACCGTCATCATAAGCCATCATGACTAAGTTCTCCATCAAGGGAAGGGCATAGAGGTTATTGTCCGAACGACTCATATATACCCATTTCTCATCACCTTGTAAGTCGTACTCTACTATCTTGCGCCACACAGAGGCTATGTTTGAGATGCCAGTAGAGATACCCGCTAACAAGATATTGTCAGCATAATAGGTCATCTGGGCAGGATAGCAGACATAGGCAGTCCCCGCTGTGGGAAGCCAGCTCTTATCGGAATCCACGAGATCCTCCTTCCAGGTCTCTCCATAGTCATCGGACAACATCATCGTACCGTCACTGGTCAAGCCAAACAACTGGTCGTAGCTGGCAGCTACCAACTGCGTGATATCCAAGGTACTGTTCATCTCTTTCCATGACATACCGTCAGCTGACTGCATCAGGGAACCATTGACAATGGTATACAGATGATTTTCAAATACCAGCAAATTACGATAGGCGTTCTCGTCGTTCAGCTCCTCGAGGGGTTTCCAAGAATCTCCGTCTGTCGTCATATAGCCTAACGTCTTTCCTTCTTTAGTACCATAGACAAAAAGCTGGTCATCCAACATCACTGCTTTCATCAGGTCCAGCTCTTCTAACTCTGGACTATCCTGGTGGATCATCCATATGAACTGATCACCTTTCTCCTTATGCACATTCAGCTCGACCTTGTAGGTGTCATAGGTAACACCATCTGAGGCGTATACCTCAAATTCACGAGGGGTAGAATAGTCGATGCTGTCCGAAGAGCTGTAAAAAATTAAAGTTCCTTCTTCCTCCAGACTCTTCAAAAAGGGAGTGGCATTGTTCATCGTGGAGATATACGTAATGACATGTTTCACATCAGTACCATAAGGCAGTGAATCCACATTGAAGATACGGTGGTTTGCCTGATCGATACTGAATATATAATCAGAGCCATCGAAAGTCCTCTTGTAGATGGAGTCAAGTCCTTCAGAGGACTTAGTATGCAAATACTGGTTGAGTGTTCCCAAAGAGAAATAGGTGATGGCAGTATCGCTATAGAGCGTAACCTTGTTATCGTCAGATTTCATACACGATACCAGCAATAACACGGTCACAAACAGCCAACAGACAGTCTTTATCAGTTTATTCATTTGATTTCGTTCAATTTTTGGGTGCAAAGTTACTCACAATTCTGCAAATACCGACATTTTTCTACCTTTTATTAAGTTAATTATATGATAAAATGTCATATTTTAGATTTTGTAAACAAAAAAAGAGTGCGGTATGAATCACTCACTCCGCACTCCTTC
>ERZ809504.26-NODE-26-length-22770-cov-12.395333_pt1 | contig 22770 bp, 30 predicted proteins | sample MGYA00521273_ERZ809504 | MGnify/ENA primary metagenome ERZ809504 (study PRJEB31581, sample SAMEA3312979) | metagenome | study: EMG produced TPA metagenomics assembly of the PRJEB8939 data set (Metagenomic analyses of Rumen microbiomes reveals...
CCGATCTAGCTATCATTATAAAAAAGAAAAACCCAGAATTAACTTCTGGATTTTCTCTTCAAAAATCAATTAAGATTAATCTTTGGGTTGTGCGGCGAGCCGGAAATAATCTTCCCATTTCTTGACTATATGTTGTTTCTGTTCCTTGTTCAGGATTTGAAGATAGAATTTGGCTTCGCGGTCCGTGAGGTCGTATTCCTTCTTAACCGACTCGATTTCGACCGGATCGTATTCCTGGGTTCCCTTGAAGTAGTCGTATTTGAAGTAGTGCTTCGTGTGCTTTACATAGCCGATGAGGATATTGTAATGCATGTCGTCGGTCAGTTTCTGTGTGGCGAGCTGGTCCGCGACGGGAATCAGATAGTCGTAGGAACAGATGAACCTGTTAATCATGAACTGGCTGTAGCCATTCTGGAGATCTTCCGGGAGGTCTTTCCATTCCGGGTACTGTTTGGTACAGAGCGCGGTCAGGATTTCCCAGAGAGGATTACGCTTTTTCTGTTTGGTTTCCATTATCTACCTTCTTGGTCGGCATTGTCTTGATTCTGGACATATCGAACTTTGAGAGTCTCGAAATCGGCCAGTTACCGTTGACCGCCGAAGTCCACTTATTATAGAAATTGAGTCTGAGCTGTTCCCAGTTCTTCGGGAGTTCGCCTTGGGATTCATGTTTGACCGAGACCGCCACCGTAGCGACCCTATAGCCAGCGGCGAGCGCCTGGAGACAAATATCGGCATCGTAGAAGTGAAAATCCGGAAGTAATTCGTCGAATCTGAAACCTTTTTCGAAGAACCACTTGGGGAAGAACATGCAGCATCCGTCGACGGTGGCCATGAACTTATGGTTACCCGGATAGTCGTTCATCGGGTATTCGTAGTGTTCCATGACTGGATTTCCCTTATCGTCGAGGACCGGTTTCTTATTTTCGTCGAGTTTCGGTCGGATTCCGCCCTGGATGATGGAACCTGCGCCGTAGTTGGCTCTGCCTCCGGCGGACGGGACTCCGTGCCACCATGCACAGCCCTGGTCCAAGGCGATCGTGCCGATGACTCCCATGACCGCCGCGTTATATTCCTGGCAGACCTTATCTACTTTGAATTCGATAACGTCCAGAGGCGATCTCAGTTCCGTATCGTCGTGTCGGAAACAAACGTATTTTTCTTTGGAATTGAGAACGAACTGTTCTATGGCGCGGTTATACTTCTTGGCCATGGAATCGTGAGGAATGTTTTCGATATACTTGATTGTGTCGGTATCGACTTGGTTTTCGGTTCTTTTATTTACCGGGATTATCTGAAGCATCTAGGGTTTCCTTTATATTTCTGATAACGAAGCTCGCGTCTTTGACCTTGGACATGTAGCCTGTCATGAGTCTTTGCGCGAAGTCGCTGTAAATATTGGTATTTTCGTCCTTGAAAATAACGAGTTTGGCGAGCCTGAAGCTGCCTTCGAAGAGTTTGAATCTCTTATCTTCGTCCAGATTAGGGCAGATCCGTTCGACATCTATAGGCAATTCCGAGAAATTTATGGCCTTATAGGTTAATTTTTCGCGGGTTTGCTCGTCGATTTCTGGCGGGAAAATATAGTATGCGGGCTCGCATTTGGATTTCAAAGCCTGCATTCTGTTACGTTTTTCCAGTTCGGATAGCGGTTTCGGGCCGAATTTTTCCAGCGAAGCGTAGATTTCTTTCAGTTGCAGTTCGAATAACTGGCCTAATCTTACGTATTCCAGCTCGTTATCCCAGTAGCAGCAGGTCATAGGGAAAGCCGCGCGCTGGGTCATCTTGTAGACGAGATCTCTATCCCGTTGCGTATTTACCTCGACGAAATAGAGATTTCCGTTATTGATATGTTCAATGGACTGTTTATACTTATGGCATATTTCGCAGGCATCCTGTGTCAGTACGTAGATGCCGTGCTTATAGCCTATGGCGAAGTCTTGAAACGATATTTTCTGTGAATCGAACATAGTAACCTATTTATACGCACTGGAACATCTGGATCAGACAGGCCAGGATATGGATTTCCGGGTCATTCGAAATCGAGGCTCTGGCATCGTATTCGGATAACTGGAGATAGGCATCGCCGCGTTTCTTCATCTTCGGGATGACATCTGTCTTGATGAAACCGAATACGTCGGTATAGCTGAGGCAATGTTCGTTGATATAGTTCATGGAATCTGTTAATTTCTTTTCGAGAATCATCTGGGCGAGCACGTCACCGATGTTCACGTAATCCATTAAGCCCATGTCGATACGGCCTTTCATCATGGAATAGCACTGGAGTCTGGCCAGGATAGTTCTGATTGACGGGAACTTTTTTTCTATTAAGCTCTTTACGGCTTCTTCCTCGAACGGGATTTGAAGATATTTAAGAATTCCGAAGATTCTCTTTTGAACTTGTGGAATGAGTTCTGCCCTATATTCCGGTTTTTGCATATCGAACTTTAAAGTCATGGTTCGACCGCCTTCGTCGTCACGGATGGCCGGGATGATCTTATTGGCGTAGTTACAGGTAAGAATGAAACGGCAGTTATCTGAGAGGTCGTCGAGAATTTCTCTTAAGGCTTTTTGTGCTTCAGGAGTAAGACCGTCAGCCTCGTCCAGGAGAACGAGTTTAGGAGTATCATTGAAACTCATGGTCTTGGCGAACTCTTCGACTGTATTACGGATTGTATTAATGCCGTTTGAATTCGAAGCATTGAGTTTCATGAACTGTGCGCCGAGGTCATTGGCGAGCGCCTGAGCTACGGTAGTTTTACCGGTACCGCCTTTACGGGATTCGAGAAGGATATTGACGCCTGCGTTGTCCGCGACGATCTTATTGAAGAAATTCCGATAATCTTGTGGAAGGATAACGTCTTTTAAGGTTTTAGGTCTGAAACGATGTTCCCAGATGTATTGATTAGTAGTAGAATCACTCATTGTATTTGTACCTTTAGATAGTTTTACAGGATAAAGATAGAAAAAATCTATTAAGATAAAAAAGAAAGAGGGAAAATCATTCAGATTTTCCCTAGAAAGATGCACTGTATCAAAGGAGGTAAGAAATTATTTAGTGCTTCTTTGCTCTGCGTTCGGCTCTGTTCCTTGGGCGTAATTGTACGTCACCAACCTCTCTATCGGGCTTAGGGAACAGGCACGGGCACGGAACCGGTTCACCGGAATCAGCGTGCCTACCGAGGTAACCCCTGCCATGACACTTTTTACAGTTAGGCTTGGGGTCATTTAATAGAATGCCCATTGCTTCTGCGGCTCTGCGGATAACCTTCATTGCATTAACGTTATGAAGATCTTCTTCCGGGGCTCGCTTATCAGGAGGTACAAGAGACTGATAATCAATAGACATTACTTTTTCCTCGACCAGTAGATGTTAAGTTTAATATCGTCTTCGCGGAGCTGCTCGAACTTCATGAGACCACGCTTGGCCACTGTGATGTTGTAAGCTGCGGACGGAAGAGTGTTAATACCACGAATAGGAACCATGAAATCAAACGGGATTTCAACATCGTTCTTAAGGTCATACTGTGCACTGTAGGTATCGCCGCTGAACATACTTGTCAGGTTGGCCGTGCAGGTCTTACCTTCGAAATGGAACTGGATGGTATCTGCCTTGATAAGGGAAACCATCGAGCTGAGATCGTTTACGTCTGATTCGGAGAAATAGAGTTCTGCATCGGCTGCCGGCATGTTAATCTGGTTGAACTGCGGCTTGGAGAGAACTTCAGGCATACCGAGCTTGTTGACGAAATGACGGGCATCGATACTGGAAGCGATGTTCAAGATATAAGGCTCGCCGGATTCATTAACGTCGATACTGAGCTTTGGCGTATTCGAGACAGCAGGATCCTTTGACGGTTTATCGAAAATATCAAAATACTTCTTGAAAGTGGAGAAGTTGAAGAAACCAATCTTTTCACCCGGGAAATCGAAATACGAGAGCGGAGCCGTGAGGGTGAAGCAGACATTGAGCTTGTCGTCGTTGGCACGCATCTTGAATACTTCACCATCCTTTTCCATAACCAGCTGTTGCTGAATATTTGAAAGCTGGGAAATCAAGTTAATAAGGTTTTTATTATAATTCATGTAAACTTTTCCTTAACGTTTGCATAAAATATAGTAAAAATTCTATTAAGCTTTTTTCCTGTTGTCAAAATATTCCAGGAATTTCTTGGAGTAATCCTGACAGAGATAGATTTCCGATTTCGAAGTTTCCTTATTTGGAATCTGTACGAGCATCATCTCGCCAATCTTGATAGACGGACAATGTTTTTCCAGGATCGCCTTATACATTGACAGCTGCATACTATAGTGTACACAGTTACAGTCATCTTCGGTTTCGAACGGAGCTTTCATCTTCTGGAATCTATTACTATGTTCGAACTTCTTGGATGTCTTCCAGTCAAGAATAGAATAACAGTTCTTTACGGTGTTATAGCACAGGAAGTCGATAGTACCAACCAGACCCCAATCGCGGTCATACACGATGAATTCGTTTTTCAACGGGATATAACGTTCCTTGAGTGTACTGATCAGAGCCTTTGCCTTCTTCTTTCGCCAGGCGAAGTCTTCAGGCATGCCTTCATACTGTTCAAGGAGATGCTGGTCAGGATAGAATTCCTTGTTCTGCCATTCGTATTCGGCTACGCTATGAACAGCAGTACCGAGAGTACATGCGTAACTGCCAGCAGCATCCCATTCGGCACGGATGTCCTTTACGTCCTTACCGAAGTATTTTCCGCCGGCCTTCTTACTTGCACGTTCGGCGATCATGTCCCAATCCTTATCCGGTTCGAAGTTCTTGATAAAGGTTGTAACCGAAGTGAACTTGGTACCGTATGAGTCGGTATACTTGTGGCCTACTTCTTCGAAATGAATATCATTAAATGCAGTCCATAATTCTTTAAAGAGTTCCATATATTACCTATTTTAAATTCATCCATTCTCTTTCGAGGCGATCCAGCTGATGATTGTAAGACGAGTCCGCCCATGTCGGCATAATCTGTTTGAAATCGGAATAGGTGCCGCCGATATGTTTCCACCAGCAGGCGAGCGCGAATATTTGGTTATGCCTTGTTCCTTCGGGAGCTGATTCGATTGTTTTCTCTACGTATTCTTTGGCCTTGGTAAGATCGCCTGTCTTATTACGCTTACGAGACTTCATGTATGATGCTTCAAGATCTCTTAAGTAATTCTGTTGACGCCATTCGCATTCGTTGTAAGCCTGTTCAAAGAATTCGATTTCCTCGAAAGGATTAAACTTCTTTCCGTTGTTAATCTTATAATAATATGGCGAGCCTTTAGACTTGACCGCCGGGCACTTGAAGAACTGTGCTCTGACGAAAGATGCCGGGTCAACATGGTCGAAGAAATCAATTAAGTAGAAATACGGGCTCCACTGTTTCTGTGATCCCTTGAAGAAAAATCTATTAATCTCGTATTCCTTGTCCAAGAACAGAAGGACACGGAACTTCTGATTCACACCGTCATAAGAATAGCTGGTGTGCAAAATGTACCTGTAGTCCCTGAATCTGTTTTGGAATTGTTCGATTGTATACTCTGTAGAGTCATAGTCCAACATGAGAATATCGGTAGAACCCATATTCTCTGTGCAACGCTTCTCTCCTTTCATCGAACAGAACTTCCACTGTGGTATCTTAGACTTGTCTTCGACTACCATAGGATTCATGATCGCCTTGATTGTATTCTCGGCGACAGCCTTGTTCCATTCGATAGGCTTGCACTTGTTGTCGAACTGATTTTTAATCGTTTGAATATACCGCATCTACAGCCAACTGTAATCTATTAAGTACGATCATTATGTCGTCGTTATACTTGAGCGGAATTCCACCAGCATGTGCGTGACCGCCGCCGACATTCATAATCTTGAACACCTTTGTAAGATCGATTTCATCGCAACGGATAGAGAGGGCGTTCTTGTTCTTGATTGCGAACCACTTGTAGCCTTCCTTCTTGAGTTCTTCGACACATTCGTTCATGAATCGGTCTGTCTCGAAGAACACGCCGTTGTTGGAGAGGTCGGAGATTTCAAGGTTAGCATAAAGCTTTTTGAATTCGGCCTGAGCATCAATTAAGTATTTTTGTTCTTCCGGGTAAAGCTTCGTATTTCCATTAAGAAATCTGCGGGTAAACCACTTAGGACCCATTTCCCAGTAAATGTTATTGAAGAATCGCGATCTCTTATCTGACAGGATAAACATATCCCAGTCGTTAGTGATGTTAATGAGGTCGTCAAGGTAGGAAATATCTTTAAAGGTCTTGACGAATCTGTAGGTGAGCATCGCGCCGCAAGCAGAAGTATTAATGATAACTGTCTTGTTGTCGTGGTATTTCTGTGCAGTCTCATGGTGATCCAGTACAAGAACGTTCGGGAAAGCTTCGCGAATCTGCGACATGGTTAGAGACGGATAGAAATCGGTGATGATAACCAAATCAACCTTATCCTTGTACTTGGCGATCACGTTTGTAATAACACGTTCTTCTGACTGGTATGTGATATATTCGGTTTCAATGTCCTTATAGAAGTTACGAAGGACAATGTTGGACGATACACCGTCGAGGTCAGAATGTGTTAAGTTTAAAATTTTTAATTCGGGATTATTATAATTCATACTTATTAAATATAGTAAATTTTATTAAGGTTGTATACCGTTATAAAAATATAATCTGAAAAAGGGATAACACCTTTCGATGTTATCCCTCCCCATATAAACAGCGAACTAACTTAAGAGGTAATCAGAACTTTACTGTCCGTTCGCAAGACGAGTAAAGAAATCATCCTGGTCTTCAGCTTCTTCGAACGGACCGTTAGATCCGAGCGGAGCAGAAGTTGCCGGTGCAGGAGTAGACGGAGCAACCGTCGGCTTTGCACTAAACATCATACTATCATCAGCTTCGACTGTAATGGCCGGTTCAGTTTTCTTTGTTTCAAGAACAGTACCGGTAAACATTTCGTCATCTTCAGTCTGAACCTTACTTGCAGGCTTTGCAGCCGGAGCAGAACTGACTTCGATATTGTCGAGTTCAGAAGCGAGGTCGATACCGCACTTGCTGTTGACACGTTCAATAACCTGCTGGAAGGTCCAAAGCTTTTCAACCTTACGCGGAAGGTTAGCCAAAGTATAAAGCTTGGATTCGATAACTGCAATTTCTTCAGCGGTCAAACCAATCTTCTTGTTGTACGGAGTACCATTGGCCATAACTGCAGGTTCAATACGGCAGATACGGATCGGCTTGGTGAAGTTGGAATTGGAGTAATCCGGACCATTGGAACCCGGTTCAGCCTGCCAAACGAAGTTAGCACCCGGGCGAGCCTGCTTGGAAATTACTTCAGGATCATTCGGTCCATAGTAGGAATACGGATTAATCGGCGGAATCGGTTCGCCAGTTTCATCATCGACTGCATCGGTAGTATTGACACACTTATCGATGAGATCCTTAATCTGCTTACCGTACTTGAAGCGGAATACCTGGCCCTGAGTTTCAGGAGCGTTTTCGTTTTCGATAATCAAAATGTTACAGATGTACTGAGGACGAGCGGTAGCAAGCTTGTGCTTGGAATAGCCCTTGTCTTCGTTCTTGTACTTTTCATACATCTTCTGGTTGTATTCACAAACCGGGCAACGAAGAGACTTACCTTCTGCATCCTTGAACTGCTTGCGACACGGAACGGAATAAGACTTACCATTGGTCTGCTTGAGCCAGTGATCGCGCGATTCTTCGACGAATGCAGTATCTTCGGCTTCTACAGGCGGGAGGAAGCGGAGGGTAATCTTGAACTTACCTTCCTTGTTGTACGTTGGCTTGAAGAGTCCCTCGATTTCGGTGAAGCTCTGCTTTTCACCTGTACCGAAATTATCGCTCTTCTGATATGACGCGATAAGACTATCAAGATTCTTTCTAATTGGCATTGTTTACCTCATTCTTAAATTTTAAAATCAATTTAGACACCGTTATAAATCTCTTATACTCAATGTCCTTGACCTTTTGAATATCGACTTCGAACTTCTTGGCCTCAAGACCTTTGATGAAGAACACCGGGCTAATCTTATGTTCTTGACACAGATAGTAGGCGTTATTCTTGTATTCGTTATCTAATCCAAATAGTGTAAAATGTTTATCTGAAAATTCATTAAGACCAGAATTCTTTTCTTTAACTAGATTGTTAATAAAGTTAGTCTGCTCTATAATTTCATTTCTGTTCGTAAATATAGCAAATTTTTGCAGGCATGATGCCCTGTTACAGTCCTTTAATTCTGGAAATTTCCCTTCTATTAAGGCTTTTATAAGAACTTCCATTGCCCATGTCTGAATGGTCATGACACCGCAACGGAATTCGTTGGCCAGGTTAATAGCATAGTTGGACATGTACTGGACATGGTTATTGTCTGCTATGAATTCAGAGATGAGAAGATCTTCCGTGTTGGTCTCGAGGAGATCACGCACCGTGGAAGTATTAAATCTCTTCATGCCCCAAATTTTCTTAAGACGCTTATAAAGCGAATAAATTTGAAATTTATCGTACATTAGCTAAAGAACTCGCTTAAGTCGTTTCTTTTATTAAGTTTATATTTTTCTTTAAGACCATTCATGAGAGAATAGTAATTCATTTCATCAAGACACTTGATGGCCGGAGTCGGTTCGAGCCAGTCATCTACAAGGAATCCAACGCTATCAATAATCTTGATTTTGTTTTCCTTGTGGAGCTTATATAATATGTTGTTGAACTTATTATATTCGGCTGATTCGTTCTTGAGAACTTTATTAAGGAATTTCGGCAAACGGGTTTCTTCGTCTATATCGTCGAAATCAATTCCCTGAGTCTTAAAGAATTTATATAGCTGTTCCTTCGTTTCGAATACTTCTGTACCGTCGTTACACTCAAGCGAACCATCACATGCTTTGTATTCTATATCTTCATCCATAAAAACTCCATTAAGTAAAATCGTTAAAGTCAACTTCATTAGTTGCAGATGTATCAGGTATTTCCGCGGCAGGTTCCATGATGTCATGTGCCGTTGTCTGTTCACTGTAGCTGAGATCCTGAAGTCTTTGTTTTTCAATATCGACACCAATCGTTGTTACGGTAGGACCGTTAATACCATAACGGGTCTTAACCAATGCAACCTTGTACATACCGCCAGCCTTCAATTCAGGCGGTTGCGTAATAGCGAAAATGGCGTCAGCCTTGGTAACCTGGTCGAACGAACTTGCAACGTCATCAAGCCCGATCTCTGCGGAACCGTAACCGCCACGGTTTACCTGTGCACCAGTAAGTAACGGGAAGTGGTACGTAGTCGCAATAGCACGCATCTGCATAGCAACAAGCATGAGACGCGTATTGTCATTCATGTCCTTACCGGGTTTGCCGTTAGGAACCATACAACCGATATAGTCCACGATAACGACTTCAGGTACGAACTTGTTCTTCTCCTTGAGTTCCTTGATGTATGCGTTAATCATCATAGGGTTGGTGGAGAATTCAGGGTAATGACGAATCATCAACTTACCGTTCATGCAGCGCTGCTTCATCATGTTGAATCGCTTCATGAACGCTTCCTTTGTCATCGTCTTAAGTTCTGTCTGCGTAAGATCCATTAAGTTCTGGGCGATACGCTGATAGATTTTAAGTTCGGAATCTTCCATCGTAATATAAAGGACTCGCTTGTTCATCAGCAACAGGCTTGCCGCTACTGAACAGAATGAAAGAGTCTTACCAACGTTGGTAGGTGCGAGGAAGATAGTCATTGAGTCTTCATGCAGACCGCCGCCGATCATATCATCCATGGTCTTAACACCCATTGGATAAATCTTTTCATTGGCAACGATGCCTTCATAAAGGAAATTCGGATTCTCAAGGAAGTCAATACCTAAATTGGTATCGAATGAAAAAGACTCTGCTGTGGCCATGTCATCAGCAAAGCTTGTATTCTTTAAACCTGTCCTTGCGTATTCTTGAGCACCATCAGTGACAATCTTAACAAGGCGGCGTCTCACGAATTCTTCAATAACGTTAATGGTGAAATCGGTAGTTACCTGTTCGTCAGGGATCGCCATACAGGTTTCGAATTCCGCGACGCTTCGCGGATCTGTTAAGAGCATTTTCATCTCTATGGCATTGGGGCGTTCACCGTAATCACCGCGATACTTCATGATAGCGCGGGCAATATACTTATGGTCAGGATCGAAAAACCATGTATCGTTTAAAACCGGAATGACTTTAGATGCTATGCTTGGATTTGCATAAATTGCTTTAATAATTATCTGTTCAAATTCTCTATCTGTCATTGTAGAATTAAATATAGAAAAAGAGCATCGTGGCGATGCTCTTTATATATAGAAAAATCTGAACTTTAGCAAACTTTAGAATGCACCGAAGGCAAGTTCCTTCCAGTTCGGAAGATTTGCATAACGGAATTTATAAACATTCTGGAAAAGTCGGAAGGAGATTCGCTGACCAGCAACGCGAGGATCCTTGAGGAAGGTATCGGAGCTGATGTAGTTGAAGACTTCCTGCTTGAGTTCAGGATTGGTAATGTCACGGCCACGGGTATCAAACACTTCAACATGCGGGAGCATTGTCTGAATTCGAAGGATCACGTCCTTAGCGAGCAAGTTGATGTCCACGCTGGCGCAACGGCCAATCACAGCACCACCCGGGTCACGGGCTGCAATTTCCTGCTTATCCAGGTTAGAGATGAAAATACATGCACCCTTGAACTGGAAGTAATTCGGAGTTCCAACCTTTCCCTTATGCTGTGCAGACCAAGCGGCGAGACGTTCTTCGATCTCTTCATGAGTTTCACAACCGAACGTATCAACCATGTCAGCACCCTTGGTGTTCCAGCTGATTTCACGAACCTTACCGGAATCGAGTGCGCCCTTAAGAATATTAATACCGTCTGCAGTATCGAATACAGAGTCACAGTCATCGAACACAACAATCTTGTCGTAATTGTCGTAGAGGAACTTGAACATAGCAGAGTTGCTTGTCTTACCCTTCATGATAACGTAATCCTTACCCTTAGTACCATAGGCAGAAAGAATTCGGTTAACATTATAAGACTTACCGACACCACCCTGACCGGTAATCAATAAAGCCGGAGTAATACCACGGGCAACCATGACCACATAAGAATTAAGCTTTTCGAACACCGGGAACGGATCGGCAATAAGAGTCTGGGCGAGCTCGTCGTCATTCTTAACTGCAGAAGGATCCGGAGCAACTTCTTCCTTGGAACCAGGGATTTCGACAGTATCGATAGTACCAGATTCTTCGGTTTCTTCGCATTCTTCCGGATAGGAATCCTGGAGTTCAGCGCGAGCCTTATTCATGGCCTGTGTCTTCGTAGCGTCCTTGTTCTTTTCAAACTGTCTGAGTGTCTTGTTGATGAAATCAAACTGATAGTCTTCAAACATCTCCTTACCGCAGAAATCAATAATGTCTTCGGCGGTCTTCATATCGAAGTCATAGTAGAGAACCGTAACGGCCTTCAAGAGATCATACACGACGGTGCCGTTAGGCATCATCAGGCACGTCTTGCGTTCGCGCGGTAATCCATAGTTTTCGTCGAAGTCAAGAATCATTGGCAATATCCCACTGATAGTTTTACGTTCACGCTTTACTCGGTTCGTAATAACCAGTTCTTTATCTGGTGTCTTATCGAAGCCGAATTTTTCCCACTTGCTGAATGAGAAAGGCTTTCCATCCTTGAAGTTCATTCGCAAGCCTGAAGTACCAGAGATAAACAGAGGGCCAATAAAAGTTCCGAACTTGTTACGGAATTTCTGGGTATCTACGTAGACATACGTTTTATCATTAGTCTTGTCGTAGAGATCCATGAAACTCTTCGCGAAAGCAATCGGTTCAATCGGTGTGTCTTTCTCTTTCGTAGCTTCAGTTAATAATGTAGCAAATAGTCCCATCTTTGTCAACCTCTTAAAAGTGCATTTTATGTATTTCCATATATTTCGTTATATACAGTCTTGCCATGCGCTTGATAAAATTCTGCATCTGCACACAGTTAATCCTGCTGTTACCGCAATAGTCCTTGGGGTTTTCTTTTATATATTCAAGGAAATCATCTGCGCCGCGATCCTTAATCTGATTCAGGAATACGAGCCTGCATGCCGTGGTATTCGGCGTGGAGAAGATCTTTACCCTGCTGTAACGTACTGGATTGAACAATGCATCGTATGTAATCTTGAACGCAGTATCTAAGTCATCGGCATAATCCTTTTTCCTTTTCTCTATATAAGAAGCCGGAGCAACACTGTCGCGCTGCTTCTTATCGTTGAATTCCTGAACAATGTCCGGGCGATGCCATTCGCACTTGCGGATAATCTCGTTATAGTACTCATAAGCCGGTAACGTGTTGTAATGTTCCGGGTCTATTTCGAGTTCGCTGTACATGCGATCGCCAAGTTTAGACTGTATAAAAGATACTAATTCGTCGTTCATAATGTTATTATATTTATAAAATAAAAACCCTCGGTGTTCCCGAGGGCCGTTAAAATCTACTCTAGCGGAAACTCGTCCCGCGGAATCTTCTTCTTCAATCGCCTCAATGCCTTGTTCTTTATCTGTCGTACTCTTTCCCTTGAATATCCCGTAAGATCGCCGACATCTCCTAATGTATAATCCTTACCGTTAGTGCCGAAGAATAAATTCAGAATATCGTTTTCTTTTGTTGTCGTATTGGTCAGTACATACTGCTTGAGTAACTTATTACGGTTGGTAACCAAATACTTCTGCTGTGCGTTGGGCTTCTGGTCTGGTACAATATCATTCAGCGTATGATCTGTTTCCATGTTCATCCCGTGTTCACGCATCGTCACCGGTGTTTCCAATGAAACCGGTTCGAACGTATTCTGGATAAGTTTCATCGTATCGAGTTCCGTCTTGTTCTTTACCAGGTCTTCGAGCGATAACCCTGTCTCACGCATATTACGCTGGAGCTCGAAGTAACGGTACTGCTGGTTGGACGGGATATGAATGAGTCTGCTCTTGCCGATAATGAATGCCAACATGCTTTGACGAATCCACCACACCGCGTATGAAATGAACCTGATGTTACGCGAGGCATCGTATGTATTGATTGCATGGTACATGCCAGCCATGCCTTCGTTAATAAGATCTGTAAGACTGTAGTTTTTGCCGGTATATTTCTTAGCACATGAGACAACAAATAATAAATGACTTTTAGCTATCTTCTTGACTGCTGCTTCTCTGATGAGTTTATCCTTTGTTGTCTTGATAATCGAAAAACACGCCGCCTCTTCTTTATCTGTCATATGGCGGGTGTTTCGAATATCTCGCATGAACTGTTCAAATAGATATTCCATAATTATTTCTCCGGCTTTCGCTTCTGTCTTTTTACGTGAAGCTTATTACGGACAGGAAGAACACAGCTGGTTGTATGTGTCACAAACAGTTTAAATATTGTTTTGCTATGCTCTTCTGTCCATAAACTTTTAATCATATTTTTCAATATAGCATACGTTTTTTGTTTTGTAAACCCCTTTGGCCATATAAAAAACCCCATGTGACCGAAATCACATGGGGCCAAACCAACTACTCATCGTAGCAAAGGAGTCGTAACAATATGGCAAACAATCACGACCTTTATAATATAGCAAATAATTTTTCTTTCGTAAACCCCCTGGAGGCAAAAAAATTATACTGCCACAGGGAACTTAATAGCCGGATGACTCTGGTAATCCTTCAATTCGAAATCGGTATACTTCCAGTCCCAGATAGTCCAGTTAGGATCGTCCGCGTTAAGGATCTCTACTGACGGAGGTGTCATAGGCTCGCGAGTCAACTGTTCCCTCACGCCATCAAGCTGGTTGACATAGATGTGGGAATCCGCGAAGAAACCGATAACCTTGCCAGGCTTCATCTTTACCTGCTTGCAGATCAGCGTGAGCAACATGGCATAAGATGCCAGGTCATATGGAACACCGAGAGGAAAATCAGAACTACGCTGATTCCAAAGCAAATCCACGTAACCGTCATTAGACAGTAACTGGAAACAGTAGTGACAAGGAGGCAATGCCATTTCACCTAACTGCTGTGGGTTCCAGGCGGAGACCAGCATACGTCTATCGGTAGGATTGGTCTGTAACGTGTGAATCACGTTCTTCAACTGGTTGATGCCCGAGTCGTTGAAGTTGTTCCACTGGTAACCGTAGATTTTACCCAGGTCGTTTTCGGCGGCCATCTTCTTTTTGGTTTCTTCGTCGTTACCGTAAGGAACCTTAGCCGGGTTGGCCCACTCATCCCAGATATGGCAGTTACGTTCCTTGAGGAATTCCTTATTGGCGATGCCCTTGATGAACATCTCCAGTTCGGCGCATATATTCTTCAGTCCCATCTTCTTCGTGGTTAACAAAGGGAACTTTCCTGTAGACATATCGAATTCAATCATCGAACCCGAGATTGACAAAGTGTCCACGCCTGTACGGTTATGTTTAATCTTTCCTTCCTTAAGAATTCTATCAAGTATGTCAAGATACTGTTTCATATTATTTCTCCATATGCTTGATTAGCGCGTCAATGAATCTCTGTGCGATAACGTCATGTGATGCGTAGTGATCGCCATCATTGACCTTAATCATAAGTTTGTTTAATTTCGATTCCTGGAACTTCTTGATGAAGTCCTCTTGTTCTTCCTGTCTACGGCTGAAGTCATGGGACTGACCGTCATCCTGCATAATATTGAAATCCGTAGTATAGAGAAGGATGAAGATCGTGTTATACAGTTCGTCCCTGTATGAATCTTCCATGATGCGTACGTAGTTAGGACTGTAATCCCTGTAACGTGGCGCATAGATGAGTTCGTCCCAATGCCCGCGGTTAAATACCACGTTGTTCTGGTAAGCCAGCGTCATGAAGTAATCCAGGTACTGAGACTTGGACCAGATAAGAGGATCCTTATCCTTAGGAGGCTTGTCCAGGTGAATCTGCCTATAACCTTTCAATACGTTATCAATAAAGGTATTCTTTCCAATGCGGTCGATTCCAGTAACTACAAAATTCATTAAGACTGCTCCTTGTAACTGTTATACAATTCAGTAAAGCTTGCATACAGTTCATCTTTGTTCAACGGCGTATCATGTTGTTCAAGGTATGTCTTAAACAATGACATGATATTATTAAGTGTCTCGCCCGACAGTTCAACTTCCTCTGTGGTGTCGTCCGCAGGGAGGATATTGATATTGACTGGATATGCCGGTTTCAATTTCTCAAGCTTATCCACGAGCGAATAGATCTTCTTCGTCTGGTCCGAGAGTTCAAAAGGTATCTCCAGGTCAACAACATTACCCGCGATGACAGACAGGTCTACGTCCGGGAAGGTATGCTTGGTGAACTTGATGGACTGCGTATTCTCGTGTAACACGTCTTCGTTGGTGTCCAGGTCAAGTATGTGGTAACCCTTGGTATCTCCGCGGTCTATTCTAGTAAGCTGGTATGGCGAGCCGAGATATGTAATGGACTTGTTCTTCTCGTACTTCCTGGTATAGCCGTTATGGTAATGACCCGAATAGACATGATCTATGTGGTCGAGGAGCGTGGAAGCCATGAGACCCGAATCCGAAAGACGACCGCCCATGTTGAAACCGATAATATCAGCGTGGCAGAAGCAATACTCGTGATGCCCAGGTACTATCTCCTCGAACTTAGAGTAGTCAGTAATCCAGGGAAGCATAAGTATGTTATGTCCGTCCAACGTAATTTCCGTGGGCTTTTCATACACGGTAACGTGAGGCATCAGGTCAAGAACCTTCAGGCTGTTTACCTCTGTGGTAGTAGTCATGTACATGTCGTGGTTACCGACTATAACATGTATGTCAAAATCCTTCAGTGTATTCTTGAACAGATCGATGACCACGTTATCTGTCTGAACGTTAACTGCCTGGCGAGTGTCGAAGACGTCGCCAAGTATGAATAGCTTGGTAATACCTGCAGCCTTGAGCTCAGGAACCAGTTGGTCAGTAAAAAACTTTAATTGTGAACGCTGGAAGATAGAATCTGATTTTTTAATTCCAGCATGCAAGTCTGCTATCATTGCTATTTTCATATATGATGTAAATGTAGTAAAAAATTTACGGTTATATTATATAGGACATGTCATTATTCTGGGTATTTGATTTGCTAACAATATACACAAGATATTCACATTTTATTCACACTTTATTCACATTCTATTAACATTTCTATTCACATTCTATTCACATTTTATAAACACTTTACTAACGAAATGGTGAACGAATTTAACGGGAGAAGGAATTTGCCGAAAGAGAAAGGATATTTCTTTATTTCTTAAATTGGTTCACCAAACTGTTAGTATTGTTAATATAATGTTAGTAAAATGTTAGTAAGTTTTATACTTTAAACCATGGTTAGACATATACTTTTTGATATTCGCGTTAATTTTAGTCTTTGGAATATAGTATATACCATCTTCAAACATAAAACTATTTAACAACTCCTTGTATTTGATTGAATTATCTCTGGCTGTGTACTTATGACTTTTACCTTTATCTGACCTGTTTTCTCCGACATGATCCTTCTTGTAGTAATAGAACAAACGCTTTATCACATCAGTATCGCCTTCGGCTATATAACCTATCTGGTCTATGACTTCTTCTTCGGTTAAACCTTCGAACTTATGCTTGTTCACGTCATACAAGAACTTAGCCGTGAATTCACGCGGTTTGTAACTGTAGTTCTCATGCATGTTCAGGCTACGGCATAAGTCAACGTACAGTTCTGGCACGCCTTTCTTATGCTGTGCATTCCATTCGTTATAGCACATGCGGTAAATATTGTTACGGTTTACAGCGAGATAGTCCTTTCCCTTGTCAAACTGCAACGCCACGATGCTACATACCTTGTTATACACGTTATCGTAGTTATAGCATCGGTTATAGAAATCGTTGTACAGGCAGGCATTGAACGTGGCGATCGTAACGATATAGTTCAGTACCTTATGACGTTTACCTACCGGGACGACAATCAGGTTTCGATGCCATACGTTATCCTTATAGGTAAACCTGTAGTATTTCCATTCGAGACGAGGATCAGTATAAGGTTTCTTACCCAGTAGGCGGTTCTTTTCCTGCTGGTTAACTGGTAAGAATGTTTCCTTGCTTATCTTCGTGGTTCTGGCTGACGGAATGTCCGCGGCGAACCTGTCGTACGGGAGTTTATATTTCGGGTCATCGAGCATGATACCGAAGTTCAACTGGTAAGGAGACTTGGTACACTTGTCCACTGTTACGTCACAGTATATTTCGAAATCGGTTAAGACCGTTTCCATGCCGTTGATGGGTACGGGAGTGAACAGCTCGAGGAACACCTTGCATTTCCCGGGCTTACGCGAGCTGGAGTCAAATACGTGACAGGACTTTACGTCTAACGCGTTGGCAATATCTGCAGTATGAGTATTAAGCCATTCGCGTTTACCTTCGGGTAGATCGTCTATATCGACAATGATGAAATCCATTAAGTCGTTGTCGCCAATGTCCATGATATGGCCGGTCTGCCACAGGTAGATATAGTCATAAAACCCGCCCTGGTGTAGTTTCCAGTGCAGGCGTTTACATTCAGACACCCAGTCAGGCTTATGAGTAAAGCTTTCCTTGGTATACTTGATGTTCATTATCTATTAAGCTGTTCGATGAATTCCTTTACCGAGACCGGCTTGTCATCAATGCGGGGGTCGACCCAGAAGGAGACTGGATCGCCAAAGCTAGTACGGTACTTGAACTTCATGCCAGTACCTTTCTTAATGAACTCGTCGGAACCGGATTCGTCAAATAGGTCTACTTCCTGATGTATAAAGTTCGATTGTTCAGTTAAGAGTCTGGCTTCCGCCATGGTTACCTGTTGCCAATTATTCATTTTACCTCCAGGGTGCTGAATCCACCCGGTTTCTTATCAATCTTGATTACGCTACTGATCGCTATCTTCGGCTCTGTGAGCTTGTGCGATACAATATATATGCCAAGTTTGTTCTTCTTGTTCTCGTTTACGATATTGTATAAAGTCGAAAGGAACTGGTCTATACCCGACTGGTCTACACCGTTGTCGATCAGCTCGTCGATGAAGATGATGTTGCAGCTCCAGTTAGAGATGATTCGTGACGTGTTGAAGAAGCTGAGTAGGATGGACATGTCAATTCGGCTACGCTCGCCGCCAGAGAACTGGTTGTAGATTCGCGGGTAACGACCCTTCATCATAACTACCTTCATCTGATCGTCAAACGTAATCTTCACGGGCAGTTCAAACTTGTGAAGGAAATCGTTAACGTTTTTATTAAGGATTAAGATTAACTTCTTGAAGAAATACTGTTTGATTCCAGTATCGCCGAGGATGTTAACCAGTTCGTTATCGATGTCAATCTTATGCTGGTACTCGTTAATCTCCTGCTCTACTGTCGCAAGCTGGGCAGAGAGAGTCTTAAGAGCATCGTGGTACTCGTCAAGGGTGATACTGCATTCCTTGTTCTGTTCCTCAACAAGACTGTCGTTCAGGCTCGCGATCCTGTTCTGCAGGTCAGTGACAAGATTCGATTCCTCGCGAAGCTTGGTCTGAATGGTCGTAATGAATTCCGACTTGCGCTTATGTTCAATGTACTGTGTCTGGTACTCGTTGATACCTGCAGTGAGTTGAGGGATAAGCGTCTCGGAAATATTCTTCAGTTCTTCATTCAACTGTATGATATGCTGCTTGGCATGTCCTTCGTTCAACGGCGATCCGCAAATAGGACATTCGTTTTTCGTGGACAATCCTTTAAGAGTCTTCTCTATACGGGTTTTATCCGCGGTAGCGCCGCCAAGTTTCGTACTTAGCTCGCCATAGACCGTACTGTCCGGAGCCGTGCCCAGTTCAGCCACGTGTTTCTCAAGCGCTTTTTGGCCTGTGGTCACGTTTTTCATGGCCTTAGTAAGTTTACCCTGTGCATCTTCGATCTGCTGCTTGATGCGATTTACCGCGGCTTCCTTAGTCTCATTGAAATTCGCGATGTACTTCTGCATATTCTCTATATAACGGTTGTTGTCTTCGATACGTCCGTTGATATAGCCCATCTCGTTGATTTTGATTTGCTGGTTAGCCGCGTTGACGGTCTTACGCTTCTTAACGTCCTTGCACATGAGTCCAAGGATGTCTATGTTAAAGATGTTTTCGATTAGAGCACGCTGATCGCCGATAGACATGGAGAGGAACGGCGTGTTGTTCGTGACGTTGGTTGCCACGATGTTCTTGAATAGCCTTATGTTGATGCCGAGGAGCTTATCAATCTCGTCCTGGTTAAGCTTCTTGGATGACAGCAAGTCTAACTGCTGCCCGTTCTTCGTAATCTCAAGGATGGTTGGCTTCAGGCCTCTCGCGATGGTATAGGAATCCTTACCTAGGTTAAACGTTACCTCTGTGTAGAGATCTTTCTCGTTGATTTCATTTATTAAGTTATTAAGCTTGATGTCTCTGTATGGTTTACCGAAGAGACAGAAGGTAAGAGCGTCGAGGATGGTAGACTTACCTGAGCCGTTAGCCGCTGTGACTATGTTAATCCCATTGTTGAAATCCAATTCTGTCATTTGGTTTCCATAGGATAATATATTCTTAAATCTGATTTTCTTGAATTCTATGTACATATGCATTAAATATAGTAATTCCAGAAAATAAGAATTAAGTATTAAGATGGTTTAATCTGTAAAAATAGAAAAGCCCGGAACTATTAAGTTCCGGACTTTCGAGGTATGACAGAATTGAAATTAAATCTTTAAAGCTTGGCCAATGCAAAATCTGTGCTAATAATATTCACAAGAATGTCATATTTCTCAGGCGAGTCCACGTGATACATCTTGCCTTTCCATTTGACATAATAATCGTCATAACGGTACAGCCTTACGCATCCTTCACCGTCGGGCGTATGTGACACGTAATATTTCTTACCGGAGTCTCGGAGGATCGAATCCTTGGTTGGTATCATGAAGTTGCCGGTCAGCTCAGTATTCCTTGAAAAATCTACTTGGACATAGTTCATCTCCGAACGTACAAAACCTTTACCGATTTTCATATTACTTTATCCTTCCATAGCCAGGCATTTCTTACCGTCCTCACTATCACGTTTGAGCAACGGTGCGAAGTCGCTCTTGGGACGAAGACGGTGTGCCTCTTCCCATGTTAAGTATGTATTCGCGACTTCGTTGTAAACCTTCATGACGTCATCCTTGAGCCACTTGTCCTTGAACTGGTTCGCGGGAAGTACGCCAAGACGATACCATTCAGCCGGGTAGTACGACGATGTGTCCTTGAACTTTGTCTTAAGGTGTTTTCCCTGTTTGGCTGCCCAGTATTGAATTCGAATTTCCTTTTTCTTTTTTATGAGACAGCCGTAAGGTTCGAACAGGTCTTGGATTTCACTGAAGTACATCTGTTCTTGGTCGAAGCGATCCAGTTCCTTTTCCATGTCGTTGTTGTTGTAGGTAGCGATGAGTTTCGCGGTCGCAGCATTCCAGAGTTCCTTGATTAACGGATTACCTGGGTCATCACCAATGAATTGCCAGAAGTGCTTGGATTCTACGGTCTTGTATCTTGCATAGGCACTGTAACAGTCACGACACCCGTAGTTCAGGGAAGACTGCATCCAGTTGACGATAACTCGACACATCTGCGTAGCCGTGTTGTAACGCTGTACCATCCAGTTTTGTTTCTTACGAACCCAGGTATGGGTAACCTGATATTCATAACGTTCAAACGTAGACACCAGGAATGCCCTCAGGTTGTCATTGAGACCGTCCCAAAAGTTCTTGAATTGTTTTTCTGTCATGTCATTACCTCTTATGTCTATAATATAGAAAAATACTTTGTGGCTGTAAGTCTTTTTACTATACTATTTTATGCTCAGCAGACCAGTGATTTCGTCGTTAAGGATCTGAAACCTGTCCTGACAACGCATCAGTTGCTGGCGAGCCTTTTGAGTAGGATTCTGTCTGAATTCGGTTTCGACTTCGGCCATACTGTTTAGGATGTTTTCCACGTTGCGGTAAAGCTTGGTGCTGTTCTTCATAGTACCTCCAGTGTGTCTTCGGTTTGTTGGTTTACCATAAGGTTACGGAAATGCAAGAGCATAGATTCTGTTTCCATTGTACATTCAACACCGTCGTTAATACGGTATGCAAGGTTATCATAACCGGTGCTGATGATAAGTCCTCCACCACCGGCTCTGTTAACACAGAACGCCAATAATTTACCATTGGGATGTTCGGTATCACATACGCCACATTGCACAGGTTCCGATATAACCATATCAGGGTTTACCGTGTATGTCCTCGTGAATCCGATCTTCTTATCTCTTTCGTAGATTTTCATTTTAGTTTATTCTCTATTAAACTCCAGTTTAATACATTATAGAAATCTATAACGTCTTTTGGTGTTTTAACTACATATTCTTTTTCTTCGAAGATCCATTTTGGCGGATTGTCATGAAGCGGATGCGGTGCAATAACGTAATCTATAAAATCCGTACCTATTGTAAAAGTTGCACCACCATGACCTTCTTTAATCGGCGATGCCGAGATTAGATTAACAATCCTGTCGAAGAAGTATTGCTTATGGTTCGGACTATATACATAACGTTTCAATTCACTCATTCCAAACCTGCCAAATCTATTTCGGCCTTCAAGGTTGCATAAAGCTCTGTAAAGTCCGTACAAGAGTTAAATGTTTTCCCGTTGATTTCAAACTTTTCGTTGACCCAGCCATAGACGAAGCTGGTGTTCACGAGACCCTTATGGTAATAGCGAAACACCGGGAGTTCACCCATGTTAAAGATTTCGCCGACACCGAGAACTTCTTCGGGTTCGCTGTCGCCGCGTTTCATTAAGATAGCCATTACTTCAAAGCCTCATCTATTATGATTGAATCCAATAAGTTTTTGAATTTAAACAATTCTTCTTTTGTGTCTATAAAGTATACTTGCCCATCGATAACCCAACGCTTACTATCCAGAAAGCTGACGTCCATTATATGGGTCATACCAGATTCTTCACAATAACCATGAAGTCTGAAATATGGTTTACCGTTACGTATATTGATCGCTTCAGTATCACGTAAGATATAATCATACTTGTCGGGTTCCCAGCCTGTATTTACGGCATACCAGTATCTTTTGATTTTCATCGGCTTACCTCGAAACGTTATAACCCATGGCCGTGAGCTTTGCGATCATATCGAGAGCGTCATCAGATTCCTGACGGATGAACCCGCCCTTGCGAAGATCCTCGTTGATGTCGTCGAGAGTCTGCATGGAGACACAGAGGAGTTCATCGTAATTACCCGACGTTGCGAGAAGCTTATAGTTTTCGATGTTACCGTCAGTTAAGGCCTGCGGACGTTCGAACAACCTTCCGGATTCACGGATCGCGTTGATTACGTAACCCATGACAGCAAAGGCGTTTCCGTCACAACCAACCAAAGTATATTCGTCGATTTGTTTTGCCATATTCATACCTCATATTATAATATAGAAAAAACGACTTAGATTGTAAGTCGTTATATTAAGCAATTTTATTTCGTATTAACCGGGGAGCTTATCGATGTGTCTTAACGTTTCGTCTTGCCGCATCTTGAGATATGCCTTGAGATGCTGGTGGTACTGATCGTCCATGACTTGACACAGTTCCTCAAAGGACTTTACTTTCTTATACCTGTTAGAACCCTGGGTTGACAGGTAAAGA